>Ga0247610_10001207_pt1 | contig 32633 bp, 62 predicted proteins | sample 174DNAGHGhighgp2_FD_193483 | JGI IMG/M metagenome (GOLD analysis project Ga0247610, IMG submission 193483) | Sheep rumen microbial communities from Palmerston North, Manawatu-Wanganui, New Zealand - 1742 DNA GHGhigh gp2 | ecosystem: Host-associated > Mammals > Digestive system > Stomach > Rumen...
ATGGTGGGGTGACCATGTTGGTATGGTTTGTGTTTTTTATTGTTTTGTTCATTTTTTTATTGTTTTTATTATTTTTTGTTTATTATTATTTAGTATATTATTATTTTTTTTGAATGTTTTTCATTTGTGTTTTTTTATTGGCATGGTGCGACATGGTGGGGTATGGTGGGGTCACCATGTTATAACACTTGTTATATGTTGAACATTTTTCATTTTTTTCTATTATTATTATATATTTATATATTTTTTAATATAATATAATATAATATAATATAGTTTTGTTCAATTCGTGTGTTTGCGACATGGTGAAAGTGTATGTATACACATATATTTTATAAGAATTTTTACACTTGAAATGCAACCCCATGCGATTTTTCACCATGTTTACCATGTCGGAAAATACCTTCCGACCAAAATCATAATTTTTTCCTTAAATATCATAATTTTGTTCAATTAAATATTAAAAAATAATAAAATTATTGAACAATGTTCAAAAAAAATTTTCTTATCGGCATGGTGAGTTCACCATACTTCCACTATACTATATTAAAAAACACTAAAAAGTAATAATAACTATACTAAAAAGTATTACAAAACCATAAAAAAAGTAATAAAAAATAAGAAAAAAATAATACTCAAGGTAAAAATAATGAAACATCATCATCATAAACCACAACAAACAATGCTTCCTTATTCAAATTAACATTATTAGTAACAACAATATTACTGCCATGTTCAGACCTTGCACTAATTTTCTTCAACAACACTTCATTCGTAATCATACGAACTTGATAAGTAACAATACCAATACCATACTCTCTAACACTAATCATATCATCAAAAATAGGTAACACCAACATATATTTGCCATTATACTTCTTATTTAAACTAATATTATTAGAATGCCATACATTTCTCTTAAAACAATTAGTAGTTACAACAGTTACATATATATCAAGTATATCATCTGACCTAATTACAACACATTCTTTAAAATCATACTCTTTCAACAACAATTCTTTCTTATGATTACTATACTTCAACCATAACAATTGATTCTTGAATGTTAATTTAACAAATTCATCATCATCAGAATCATCTTCTCTGATATGTTCCAAATCATATGATTTGTTCAATGGTATAATATAATATTCTCCACTTGGTTCATCAACCATTATTTTTTTATCAACTATGTTCATTTGTTCAAATTTTTTGCATAATATTTCTGTTTTTAATTCCATGTTATTCAACACCTTTCCATATTTTTATTGTATATTATAATATTACTTTTCATAGTATATAAATATTTCTATTAATATATGTAGGTATGTATGTATGTCTATAAGGAAATATAGATAACTTTATATACTATGAGGTTCATATAAGTAATTAAGTAAAGAATTTGAAGGTGGAAATTTAAAATTATGAATCACAATTGGTATATTAATAAGATAATCATAGATTCTCGTGAAAAAAATAGGGGTCATAATGCATACAATCATTATATGCGAAATTATGATACTTATATTGAACAATTGAACTATGGTGATTACTTATTTGAAACTAATGATAGTAAAATAATAGTATTTGAATATAAAACTTGTGAAGATTTCATTTCAAGCATGGAAAACAGAACATTGTTTTATGAATTAAGTAATCAAAGCATTCATCATGAATACAGTTACCTAATTGTTGAGGGCGATTTTGAAGAAACCTTTAAAAATCTTTACTTTAAAGTACCACATTACAGATATAAATACAAAACTATTACTTTATTAAAGAATAGGTTGAGAAGTCAAGTAAATGGTGCTTTCGATAGAATATACTCAATGTATATTCCCATTGTGTTTGTTGAAAATGAGAAAGAAGCATTTGAAAAAATGTTGAAAATCACATCAAAAGTATCAGATGCAAAAAAATATGGTGGAATTGTTAGACCAGTACCTAAAAAAGTGTTTAAAGAGAATCCCACTGCTCTATTCTTAACCACTCTTGATGGTATTGGTGAGAAAAAAGCAAAAAACATCACTAATGAGTTAGATATTAATTGTCTTGATGATTTATGTGAAAAAAAACCATCAGATTTTTTATCTGTTAAGAGAATAACTAATAGGAATGTTCGTGAAATATGGAAAAGAGTTCATAATGAAGATTTAGATATTTAATGGTTAAAAGATACTAACTGCAATTTAAAATACTGGAAAAAAATATGTAAAAATGGTCAATCATTAATTAAAGTATCTTGGTAAATCATTAGTCTTTGTATTTAAGTTTAAAGATGCAAACTGCAAATAAAAATCAGTGTTAAAACTATGCTCTTCTGTAAAATGCATCTTGTAAAAAACATTTTAATGCTTTATTTAAAGAGTCTTCGAATTTAAAGACATATAGGAAAAAGGGTTTAGGTTAAATGATGAGTAGAAGAATATGAGAAAATAGAGTTACATTTAGAGTTGTTATATTTAGAGTCATGGGTTTAAACTGAAAAAAAGGAGTGATGTAATTCTTTTTTTTCTTACTTAAAATTCTACTCTGATTTTAATTTAAAAAAAATGAAATTAATTTTCATTATTTAATATTGTTATAAATGCATGATTTATGGGGAAAAGTCTTATGTTAAATTTAATTAAAAACGAATTAGAAAAGCAAAAAAATACTTCAATTACTGAAAATGGTGCTATTGGTTATAAATCCACAAACTCTGCATTAGTGGATATTAACTATCAAGTAAGTAGTCTTCGTAATAGTAGTGAAGAAGAAATCATAAAGTTATTTGATAATTGCTTCCATGAAAATAATGAATATGCTTTAAAATGGTTATTTTTTGCAAGAGATGTTCGTGGTGGATTAGGTGAAAGAAGACTTTTCCGCATATGTTATAAAAGATTATTAGAATTAAATAAAGATTTATTCATATTGAATTTGAAGAACATTAGTGAATATGGTAGATGGGATGATTTAATCTCATTACTGGGTATTAGTAAACTTACTGATGTTATTATAATTAATATTGTTAAAAATCAATTAAATAGTGATATTAGTGCTAAATTATTAAATGAACCTATTTCTTTACTTGCTAAATGGTTACCAAGTGAAAATGCAAGTAGTAAAAAAACAAAGGAAATGGGTAAATTTGTTAGAAAATCTTTAGGTTTAAGTTCAAGAAAATATCGTGTATTATTATCTGAACTTCGTAATTATCTCAATGTTGTGGAAGTGAAAATGTGTGCTAATGAATGGAATGATATTGATTATGATAAAGTTCCATCATTAGCAAATCTTAAATATTCCAATGCATTTCTTAAACATGATAAGGATAGAAGATTATCTTATTTAGATTCTGTTAGGTGTGGTAAATCTAAAATGAATATGGGTGTTGCTACACCAGTTGATATTGTTTCTAAATATAATACTTCTTATTATCATGTTTCTGATTTCGATGATAGTTTAGAATTAGCATGGAAAAATCTTAAAGATATATCTGTTCAAGATACATTAGTTGTTGCAGATGGTAGTGGTAGTATGACTCTTCCAGTTAGTCATAATATTACTGCTCTTGATGTTGCTAATGCATTAGCCATTTATACTTCTGAACATAATAATGGAATATATAAAGATAAGTATATTACATTTTCAAATACTCCACAATTTGTTGATTTAAGTAATGATGAAAGTTTGAGAGATAAATTAATAACCAGTAGAGAACATTCAGAAATATCTAATACTAATATTGAAGCAGTTTTTAGATTGATTTTGAATGTTGCAGTGAAATATAATATTTCTGAAGATGAAATGATTAAGAATATTCTTATTATTTCTGATATGGAATTTGATGAAGCACAAAGAAGTTGGGAATCTAATGAAGTATTATCTGAACCATTATTTAATATGATTAAAAAAGATTATGCAGATAATGGTTATAAATTACCTAAATTAATCTTTTGGAATGTTAATTCTCGTACTAAAACTATTCCTTTAATTGAGAATGAGTTAGGTGTAGTGTTAGTTTCCGGTTTCAGTCAAAATGTATTGAAAATGGTTATGAGTAATAAATTAAATCCTTATGATGTATTAATTGAAACAATAACATCAGAAAGGTATGATAAAATTATTGTGTGATTACTATGAATAATAGAGATAAAGATAAGTTAAAAGTATTAGTGAAAATGATATTGATTCAAAATAGTCCTAAAAAATTTTCTTCTAATCAATTAGCAAAATATATTAATAAATATGATTGGGGTTTTAGTGAATCTATTTCAAGTGCTAAAATAGGAAAATTATTAGGATATGAATTGAATAAGAAAAATTATCATTTCCTTAAGAATATAATAATGTCAAAACAAAGGGGTGTTCTTGTTTATTATATTCCATCTGTGAATGATAAATAAGAAAAGAATAGTGTTTTCTATATATTTTCAATATATTCTGTCATATCTTTGTTTATCTATGTTGTTTTTAGTGTATTTTTCTTCTTTCCTTTTTTGTTAATTTTAGGGGAAGAAGAAATGGTCTGATGTTTCCCCAAAGGATGTTCACAACACCTTTTCAGACTGTAAACTAATATTTAGAATATAGTTTGGGTCATTGGTATGTAGTTAAAATAGGGTTCGATTCCTTATTCCCAACATCTCACATTAAATATGTGAAAAAATAAATAATTTGGGTGAATTTAAAATGGATAAAAATAGTATAATGATAATCTTAAAAGATTATTTAGAAGAAGATGATGACAATTGTGCGATTTTACATTTTAATGATGGGTCAGAACTATTAATTTATAATGTACCTACTTTTTTTAATCTCATCATGTCTGTTAAAGTGTATCGTGAATTTGGTGAAGATAAAATTGAGGAGAAAATACATATTCCTTATTCATCTATTATATATATTACTACTTCTAATCGTAATAATTTAAAAATTGCTTATTATTATCAGTATAATATTATGCAAGAAGAATAAAGAATTATTTTTTTTGGAAAATAAAAAATGAAAGTTAAAAGATTTACATATAATTCATTCACTGGTTATATTTATGATAATTTAACTGGTAAATATTATCGTAATTTATCAGATATTGAAAAATTATTAAATAAGGAATCAGATAAAGCAGATAAAATTGCAGAAATGTATTATGATTTGAAATATGGGGAAAAATGAGTTTTATTAAGGCAATTGCAAAATATTGTGTATGTATTATGATAGTAGAATGTAGTATTTTATTAGGAATTTATATTGTTATTGTTTTTTTACAATATATGAATGGGAGTTTAGTTTAAAATGAAAAATAAGAATGAACCGGAGTATTATTCAAAAAATGGTTTGAGTCCTCTTGAAGCATTTGAAGGTGGTTTGTTAAGTAAAGATGAGTATATTGGTTTTTGTAAAGGTAATGTTATTAAGTATACTGTTCGTGCGGGTCATAAAGATGATGCAAGTATAGATATTGATAAAGCAATTGATTATTTGTTGCATTTGAGATATATGTTAAATTCATTAAGTGTTGATGAAGAAATTAAGGAGAGTTAAATTAATGATAATTGAAAGAAGTGAAGAAGAATATATGGAAGAAATGAGGAATTTGTATAAAGATGAAGTTAAACCATTGTTGGATAAAGGATATAGTTTGACAAGAGCATTTCATACTATTGGTGTTGCTACTGGTAAAAGTGCAAGGAAGTCAAAAGAATTAAGGAAATTAGCACTTGCAGATGGTTATCAAATGAGGAAAAATTAATAATTTTTTTTTTAGAGGATTAAATTATTATGAATTGTGAATATTGTGAGAATTATTTGAAGGAATTAGATAGATGTAAATTTTGTCATTTTGAAGTTTGTGATGAATATAAATATGTTACAAATGATGACTGGGATATATTTAAATTAGATGAAGAATATGGTTGGTCATTCAATCAAATTGAAAATAGATTACATTGGAAAGGTATTAATTGTGATAGTGTAGATATATGGTTTGATGATAATTTAGCAGTCATTTATGGTTGTGATTCAAATAGTAGTGTTATTGCAAGAATTTTAAATATTAATGAAGATGTAATTTATCGTGATAATTCTAATTTAATATTAAATTTATATCAAGAAAAATGTTTAAGAAAAGGAGTTTTATTAAAATGAGTTATGATTCTATTAGTATTATAATATTAATTATCATTATTCTTGGTATTTTATATTGGATACATAATTTGTATAATTAAAGAGGAGAATATAATGTTTTTTTCATCAAATAAAAAAAATGAAGTTGTTTTACCTAATGATAGAGTATTCATATTTTGTTTTAAAAAGAAACAAATAATCCTTGATGAAAATTGTGATTATTATGAATATAATAAAAAATGCGATGAAATAGATGATGTTTTCAATAGAACACATCATAAACATACAATGAGTGGAGCATCATATGTTGGTGACTCTTTATCATTACTTAATGAATGTGATTATTGTTTACAAGACCATAATAATACTAAATATAGATTATCTGATGAAGCAGTGAAATGTATGAATGAAGATAAAAGAAGTAAATGGTGGTTTTAAATGAGTAAGAGATTTAGAAAAACATTAATCCAAGATTGTGTTATTTTTATAGGATTAATAATAGTAATATGTAGTATACCATTTTGTATAATTTCATATAATTGGAGTCAAAGTATTGGTTTTATATTATGTTCTGTTGGATTTATTTTCGTATCTGCCAGTATAGTGCATAAAATAATTTTTGGAGATACAGATTATGACTGAAAATAAACGATTTACAATGGATTGGTATTGTTGTAAGTTTATGTGTTTCAAGGAAAATCGTATTTATTGTGAATTAAAAGAGGATTGGTGCAGAGCAAGAGATTGTAAGGAGCAGATGATTGAATGACTGAAAAAGATATGAGTGTTAGAGAGTTATATGAAGCATTAGAACCATTACTTGATGAGTATGGGGATTTAGAAGTAAGAGTGGGTTATGATAGTGGACTTGTTGCAACTGGAATCAAAAAAAGAATTCCTCAACTTATGCTTCAACCAATGAAGAGTTATAGTTATATATTATTTGAGGGGTACTAATGTCTGAAAAACGATTTCTTTATACTGGTGGTAGGATATGGGATAAAGAGAATGATTGTAAAGGATTATCTCCAAGAGAAATACATAATCTATTGAATAAGTTAAACGATGAAAATCAAGCATTATTAAAATTGCAAAAAGAAAACAGTGAAATTAAACAATTAATCCATACAATGCTTGTTCAGATAGATATAGAGAAGATTAATACTAAAAATGCAAGATATTCGGCAAGAATTATTTTCACACTTGAAGAATTTAAAAAAATGCGACAAATTTGGAAAGGTGATTTTGAATGACTGAAATTATAATGTATAATTCATTAGACTTTGTAATACTATTGGTTGAATTATTGATATGTACAATTGTTTTTGCGATTGTGAAAGGTTGGTATGATAATAAAAAGTGGGAGAAACACATTTATAATGTTTTAGAGGAATATCGTGCAAAATATGGTGTTGATGAAGGTTGTGAAATGTTAATGTATAAAAAGGAGAATGAGAATGACTAAAAATAAACGATTTACAACCAATAATGGTGTATTTTATACTGATAATGAAACTGGTTGGGAGTTTCAATCATATGGAGAAGTTGTTAATTTATTAAATAAATTAAATGATGAAAACAATACATTCAGAGAAGCATTAAAAGAATTAAAAGAAATCGGTGATTATCAAGCAATGAGAATAAAAGAATTAGATGATATGAATAGTTTGATAGAAGATGAGATTGATAAGAAAATAGCAGTATTAACAGATGCCCAAATAAAATCCATTCAAAATGAAGATGAAGAATTATTTGGGAAAATCAAGTTTAGCATACAAGTTTTAAGAGAGTTAAAAGAGGTGATTTTGAATGACTGAAAAATTGTCTTTTGTTTATGATGGAAACGATGAAGCATTAATTTTAGAAAATGGGAAAGATATTGGTGTTGCAAGAGGAAAAAGATTATTACAAATCATTGAATTAATCAATACTGCTTGTAGTAAGTATAATATTGATTTTGAATGTTTAGAGGAATGTTTAGATGATTTTGATGATTTTATGGAGGGAGAATATAATCATGGAATAGGAGGATATACAAAAGAGGAGTTGTCTGAATGACTGAAAATAAACGATTTGGAATGATTAAATCAGAAATTAGTGGATTATATGTTCCAATTGATGAGCAGAAATCATATAATTTCTTTGGTCTTGAAGATGAGTATGATTGTATGAGAATTGTAGATGCTTTGAATAATCTCTATGATATGAAAGTAGAGAATGGGAAGATTGCAAGTGCTTATTTAAAAGAGAATGAGCAGTTAAAACAAGAATTGAAAAGATGCAGAAATTGGTTAAACTCTGATAAAAATGATTATGAATTGACATTAGCATTTATTAAAAACAAAGGATATTCATTAAAAGATGTTCTTGAGTATGAAAAGGAGTTGAAGAGTGAATGACTGAAAAACAATTACGATTTGGGAAATTTAGACAAAATATGTGTGATTTATTGTGGGAGTATAATTGTTATGATGGTTCATTAGCAGATGATGTGACTGCAAAGATAATTTTTAGACAAGCACATAATATTTGCAATGAACTTGTTAAGAGATATGACATCAAAGAAAAGGCGATTTAATGACTGAAAAACGAGTTGAATGTAATGATTTTGGATTAAAATGTTTGAAATGTATCTATTGGAACAGATATTCAAATTATTGTACAAAATTTAGAATATGGAGTAAAACAAATGACTGAAAAAAGATTTCAATATAATGTGAATAAGAACACTATTGAAGAAAATGAGAAATTTGTAGCATATTTGAATAGTGTCGATGGTGTAAGGATTGCAAATAAGTTAAATGCACTGCAAGAAGAGAATGAGCAGTTAAAAAAACAAAATATGAGATTACATAGTCATTTGCATAAAATAAATCAAATTGCAAGAGGTTATTAGGAATGACTGAAAATAAACGATTTACAACAAGAAACATTATCAATAGTAGTTATTGTGTATGGGATAATGATGGCAAAGAATATGGGAATGATGAAGTTGTTGAACTCTTGAATGAATTACACAATAAATATATCGATGAATATACTCTTCGTGAAACACTACAATTGGAATTGCAGAGAGTAGAAGAAGAGAATAAAGAATTAAAAAAACAAGTTAATGATTTACAACTTAATAAATCAATTGGACAACGAGAATATCAAAGGAGATTATCTGAATGACTGAAAAACGATTTGAATTTTTTAAAGATGGAGATAAAATTTATTGTAGAGATGTATTGGATGATTTTAATTATCCGATGTATGATGAGTCTACTGCAAAAGACATCGTAAATTTTATGAACTTTTTATATGATGAGAAAAATGAAGTGAGCAGAAATTTTTATAGGTTTTATAAAAATGATTATTGTAATTTGGAAGAGGAGAATGAGCAGTTAAAAGATGCTCTCAATCAAAGAACAGACCAATGTGATAAGTATTATAAAAAGAATAAGCAGTTAAAAAAAGGCATGGTTGAAGTTGTAGATAGATATATCAAAAATGTTGAATGCAATCCACCATCATCTGCACGAACTTATATGAAAATAAAAAGAGCATTAGATAACATTCGAGAAGATTTAAGAAGTTTAATAGAGGATTTTGAATGACTGAAAATAAACGATATTTTGATGGTTCTCTTGCTAAATGGTATTACAGTAGAGATTATAATGGAATGATGGTTATTTCCAATGGAGTTGATGAATTTGCTCTTAATAGCAAAAAACCATGTAAAGATATTAATAGTAAAGAGTTGAATGGTACTAATCAATTACTTGATGAATTAAATAAATTAGAAGATAAGATTATAATTTTAGAAAACGAAAACAAGGAACTCCAAGAAAAGAATGAGCAGTTAAAATTTGATAAACAACAATTGCATAGGGCAATGAGTAGAAAAGAGGTTAGGTATAAACAGTTTAAGGATAAAGTATTTGATTTGATTGATGAGAAAATCAAAGAACTCTCAACAACAACTAAATATGGAGATATACACGAAGATTTACGAATATTCGCACAACAAGTATTATATGATTTGAAAAAGGAGTTGCTTGATAAATGACATTTGCCAATAGTTATTTTCAAAAATGTCATCAATTGATGAATGAGAATAGTAAATTAAGAAGAAGAATAATGCAATTAGAATTAGAAATAAGGGATTTAAAAAAGGAAAATGAATTATTAAAACAAGACCTTGAACATTGTGCTAATCAATTTAAAGATGGTAAGAATGTATTATTGGGATTAAAGTGATTAAAATGACTGACAAACGATTGAAGAATTTTAGTGTGGAAAATAGTGATAGGATAAGTGCTTTTTGTGTTACAAATGGAGATTATAGTGTAGTTTTAAAAAGGGAAAATGAGGCATTTATGGTTTGTAATATGTTAAATAGGAGAGTAAGTGATTTGAATGACTGAAAAAGGATTTTTTACTTGGACAAAGCATATGTGTATTATTTATGTGAATACTGGAAAAAAACATACAAGGGAAGAAATAATTAAACAGATGATGTGTCAAGAACTATTAATAAGTGATGAAGAAGCATTTTTAAGACATTTGGTAAGGAAGTGGGGAGAGTGACTGAAAAACGATTTGAACTACAAATTAATGAAAATGGGCAAGGAGATATTATTGATTGGGTTGAAAGCAAAGAAAAAAATGCAATCTGCATATACAATGACTTGGGAGTATTACCTTACTCATCTGCAAAAGCATTATGTGAATTGTTAAATCAATTATATGATGAGAATGAGCAGTTAAAGAAAGTATTAGGTTCAATATTAATAGAAGTGAGCCGAGAAATTTCTAATACAAATTATGTTGGTGAAATCAAAGTATTCATTAATCCAAATAGTTTTGAATTGATTAGTGAAGTATTAAATAAATATGGGGCATTAAAGGATTGGTATGAATGATTGAAAAACGATTTGATGTAATTCATAGTCCAGTAACTGGATTATTTGTAGTTACTGATGATGAACATAAGGAAGTGTTTGAGGGCATTAAGAGTTATGGGAATGCTTGTCGGTTTGCTAACTTATTGAATACTCTCCACGAAGAAAATATGAATAATAGAGCAAAAATTACACGATTTAAACTAATAGTGTCAGATATTGTTGATGATTTGGAGAAACAAGCAAAGAGTGAAGAGCCAATAGTAATCTCAATGGATTATGTGCAGTGGATTAAATCTGAATTGGATTTAAAATTAAATGGTTTGAAAAGGTGATATGGAATGATGTTACAAATAGGAGATGATGGTGTAGTTTCTTCTGTTGATGAAGAAAATTTAATATATGTCGATAAAAATGAGTTAGAACAATTTATTGAGAGTTATCGAAAATTAGAAGAAGAGAATGAGCAGTTAAAAAGAAAAAATCAACGATTAGAAAAACAGAAAAATGTATTGATTGATTATATGGATAATTGGTGTCCGAAACGATTTTATGATGGGATTATCAAACGAATGGAGGAGGTTGAATGACTGAAAATAAACGATTTGAACTTGCTTATGAGCATGATAATTGGTGGGCAGTTCGTGATGGTGATATAACATTATGGAAAGAAGAAGTTGTTGATTTATTGAATGAACTTGCAGATGAAAATGAGCAGTTAAAACAACAAGTTGAGGATTTAGAATTTGCTCTCCGAACTGAATTAGCACATCAAAGAGTTGAAAAGAAAGGAGAAGGTTTTTCAGATACTGTGTATGATTTTCAAAAAAAGTTAGAGATGTGGTAGAATGATTGAACAACGATTTCGAGTAACAATAGGCAATGAGAATGATGTACGATTAGTAGATTATAGTGATAATAAACAATTGATAAACATCTCTTTCAAAGATTATAAAGATGCAGTAGATTGTCGAGATGCTTTACTATATCAATGTAATATGATGAATGAGTTAAACAATGAAAATACTCAATTATTAATCGATAATAAAGAGTTGAAATGCACAAATATTACACTCTTTCAAGAAAACAAGGAACTCAAAAATGAAATTACTCTATTGGATATGGAATTAACAGATAAAGAAAAAGCATTTGAGAAACTACACAATATGTATGTCGAAGCAATTAAAGAAAACAAGGAACTTAAATCTAAAATTAAACAGTTAGAAACAGAAAATAAAGCACAATCTGATGCTATAGATGGATTACAAGGATTTATAACACATTTCGATTTAGAAGAATTAGATTTTTAACTTGGGAGGATTTTGAATGACTGAAAAAAGATTTGAAAATAGATTAAATAAAAATAATATTAAATTTAATACATTAAATCCAGTTTGGGATAATCTGAAAGAAGATGCTTTGAATGTTTTTGAAATGATTGAAGTATTAAATAAATTATCAGATGAAAATAATAATTTAAAAAAAGATAATGAAAAACTTAAACAAAAACAAGATTGGTTGATTGAGAGATTATGTGAAATAATTAATTATTTACAAGAATTAGGATATGAAGTTGGATTAGAAGATGAAAATGATAATTATTATGATTTAACAAATTAAAATGGGGTTTTTAATGTGGTAAAAAGTTCAGTTGGGTATGATAGATTTGTCATAAGTGAAATGTGTCCAATATCTGTTGTAGATATGGATAATGGTGAAAGTTATCCATTAGCAGATGGAATAGGTTTTGTTGAAGAAATGTGTAAGTTATTAAATGAATTCAATGAAGAAATTTTTGAATTAAAGCAAATACTTTCTGAAAATACTGATGTTGAAAATATTTTAATATTAAATAATCGTAAAAGATGGGTTGATGATATTAAAAATTATATAAATGAATGTGATGATTGGAATATAATTCAATTTTGTTTATCTTATACTTTACAATCTTTGAAAAATGGTGAAGATATGGATAGGTTTAAATGGATTTAAAAGAAAAATGTAGGAGAAAAAAAGTAATGACAATTATGTATCGTGTTTTCGATTTTGATAGAAAAAAGAATATTGGATGGTTTCATGATTTAAAAACTGCGAATGAATTTAAGGATAATGTAAAATTTGATGGAAATATTATAATTGATGAAATGGAAGTTAGTTTAAAGGGATATATTGTTAAACATAGAAATTTATAAAATATTTTTTTGTAAGTTTGATGTTTTTATGAATAAAAGAATTGTTAAAAATTGAAACAAAAAGTTTTGAGTGAAAGTTAAATTTTAGGAAAATATAAGAAAATGATAGATGTTGATGAAGCAATAAAATATTTTAATAATTGTAAATCTAAATATTTAAGAAGATTTTCAGAAGAAACTCCGAAAGGTAATTTAATTAAAGGGTGGATTTGTACAAAACCGAATAAGTATCTTGGGTCTTTATTAATTGATGAGTTGAATAATGAAAGACATATTCAATTTATTCAATCCATGCCTAAAATTAATTATTTTAATAATGAAGGAGATATATGTCTTGACAATAAATGTACATTTGAAGTTTTCAATGCAATATGTTATGAAAAATTAGATGGAACTTGTTTAATATTATATCCAATACTTGATAAAAATGGACATATTATTGAAATAGTGCCAAAAACAAGAGGTAGAGCAGTTGCAGATAAACATTTTCAATCATTATATGATAAAATAGATAAATCTAACATAATTAGATATTTCAGTAAATATACAAATGTTTTATTCTTTGAAATGTATGGTATATTAAATCAACATGAAATAATAAATTATGATACTGGTATAGATTTAGTGTTAATTGGGTGTTGGAACGAAGACCATTTCTGTAAACCATTTGAATTATGGAAAATATCTCTTGAATGTGGATTTAAACAACCGGATGAAATGTTTAGAATTGAAAGATATAGAATTAAAATTACTTCTCAAAAATATCGATGGTATTTTAATAATATTCAATTAGAAGATAAAGAAGCACCAACAGTTATTGATGCAGTGGATAAAGTGCAAAATTTTTTAGAATATCTGAATAAGAAATATTATTCTGAAAATGGAAGATTAGCAACAGAAGGAGTTGTTGTTAATTGTACAAATCATAAAGGTAATCAAAAATATATTAAAATTAAACCAAGAGATATTGAGAATAAACACCGAAGTGAAAATGGAATACCTCGTTCAAAAATCGTTAAAGAAGTATTAAAATACTTTGATGAATATGGTTCAGAAATAGAAGAAATATATCAAAATGATGAAAATCATCATACAGAATATTTATATCGTATGTTAAGCGAAGAATATTCGGAGGAAATAATACAAAAATCAAGTAAAAAAATAGAAAAAATATTTATGCAAATATGGGATTCTAAACAAATACCTAAATCATTTCATATTATTGCAGAAGAATTATTCAATAAATATCATGATAAAGGTATAACTCATTGTATGAGAATGTTTAGTCAAGAATATCCTATGAAGAAAAAAGATGCAAGTACAATTTATAATGTACTTGAAAAATTGTTTATTAAAAATAATGTAAGGAAATAATTAATGTTATGAGTTTTAGAAATTTGTTTGAAGGAATTGGATTGTTAGTAGTAGGATTTGGAAGTATTGTATGGTATATTATTAAATTAATATCATGTATAATGGTATCATATTTTATAATTAATATGATTAATTTAAGATTAGGATTAGGTTTGACTAATTGGTATTGGTGGGCAACAATAGTAGTGATATTTTCAATAATTTCAAAAATAGTTTTCTTAAATAATTATAGTGCTAATACTAAATATGGTGAATTAGTAAATAATTATGAAGAAAAATGTAAAGAAGAACAAGAATTAGATTATATAGGAGAATAAGATGATTTATTTTTCATCTTATTTTATATTATGAAATGTGCTAATTGTATATTTTATGAAAATGATATTTGTTATAGAAAAGGAATAAGGGTTCTTTTCAATAATAACATTTGTAAAGATTTTGTATGTAATAATATTAATAATAACGAAATACAAGAGGAATCGTAAATGAATAGTATTGAAAAACAATGGAGATTATTTTTAAAAGAAATTATTACAAATGGGAATGAACATGAAAAAGATGATGAAGATATAATTTATGAATCTATGATAAATCATTGTTTTATACCTAATGTATTAAATAAATTTGGTAATCAACCTATTACAATTAAAATGTTTTTAGATTGGACAAAAGAAGGAATGTTTGATATAAAAGGGTATCCAATGAAAAGTATTGCATTATATGATTATGTTAGTTCATTAGATGATGAAGAAATCCAAAAAAATATTAATTTAACTACTGGTGAAGAAAAATTTACTTACACTTATCCTAATAGAATTTTCTATATGACTGATAGAGATTCAGATTTTAGAGTTAATCAATTTAATTTAATGATAAATAGATTATATAAGTCTATGGGTAGTAATCGTGCAGTAGCAAATATTTATTCTGCACCAAGAGATTGTGATATGGAAGATATTCCATGTTTGCAATTATTACAATCAACTATTCGTAATAATGAATTAATTTTACATTGTTTCTTCAGAAGTAATGATTGTTTTGGAGCATTTCCATCAAATATGTATTTATTAACTTATATAGGATTAAAATTAGAAGATTGTTTGAAAAGAAAATATCCAAATATTAAATTTAAAGGCATTTCATATAATTCCAGTTCATTGCATATTTATAAACATGATTTACCACAAGCAGAAAAAGTAATTGGAATAAAAAGGCAAAAATAATTAAAATAAAATATAAATAGGTTTAAATAACATTTGTATAAATACATAAAAAATAGAATTAAACAAAATTATAAAGGATGATAAAAATGAGTATTCATTTAACAGTAAAAGATAGAAAAAGAAATACAGATTATTTATTTGTTGAAGATGTCAGTGTAGATTGCTATGAAAGTGCATTATTTAGACTAACTTTCAAATATGATACTTTAAAAAGAGATGAAGTTGCAGTAATTAAAGAACAATTACAGAAAATGTGTGAAAATTTATTAGAAATATTAAATGGTTCAGATGAATCTTCATTACATAGTGGTTCTCACGAAGACAGAATTAAATCATTAGAAGAAGAAATTGCAACATTAACAAATGATATTAATATGCAATCCAAAAAACATGGTATCCTAAAAATTACTCCAATCACTGATACAGTTGATTTCAACAAAGAAGGAACAATGATTAAATTCACAAATGCAGATAATGGAGTATATACTACAAGTATCTTAAAAAATAATACAGAAACTGAAATTGTATTACCTATAGGAGAATATACTGTTAATCTTGTGAATTCATTAAATGATATGGTGGATAGTGTATTTGAAGAACTATGGGAAAATGCAACAAGTGAAGATTCTAATTATACTATGAAATATACAGTTGTTGAAGATACAATTGAATTGGAAACTAAAATTAAGTATGAAGATGGAGAATAAAAAGTAGTATATTATGAAATTTGATGATGCAAAAGAAAAATTAAGTACAATTCATAAATTACATACTGCAAGAGATGTAGATGGTGAAACAATATTTTATAAAAAACCATATTCTGCAAAAAAAATTATTATAATTACTGATTCAGAAGAGATTTTTGAATTAGATAAAGTAGAATATATGAGTTTAAGTGATTGTGGATTATTAATACAATACAAACCAGTTAATATGTCTAAAATGTATCCATTTGCATTAAATATAATTAATGATATTATAGTAGTGTCAAAAGATTAATTAAAAAATCAGATAAGGAAAAAAATAGAGTATATAATGAAGCATAATATTAGATTAAAAAGAAATAAATTATATATCTTTCCTTTATCTGATTTACATTTAGGAAGTCCTAATTGTGATTTAGATTATTTTTATTATTGGGAAGATATATTTAATAATACAAGAACAAAGCATAAAATTATCTATTTATTAGGTGATTTAATTGATATGCAAAGTTTACGAATAGGTGCATGGGAACAAGAAATCGATGCCGATGAACAAATATATGAATTAGTTGATTTACTGAAACCATATTCTAAATATATAAATTATATGACTACTGGTAATCATGAAAAAAGAGTTAAGAAAGATTATAATTTAGATGTAAGTAAATTTATGAGTGAATTATTAGGTGTACCATATGATAAATCTGATTTTTTTGATAAATTATTAATTAATAATAAAGAATTTGTAGTATATGGTAAACATGGAACAAAATTTTCACAAAGATTAGAACTTGCAGAAGGTGGAATGATAAGAGATACCAGTAATATCATGGCAGATTTATTAATGCAAGGCCATAATCATTATTGTAGTTTTTTTTCAAGACCTATAAGAAAACAAAATGGAGTTAAAAGAAAATATTATGGTTTTACTGGTCATTTTTTAGAATATAAAAATTCATATGCTCATGAAAAGAATATGAATCATGTTCCTCAATCATTTTTAAGATTTAATATTGATAGGAATTTAATTGTGAGATGCGATGAATATCATAAAGATGAATGTTTAATTTAAAATTTTTGGAGATTATTATGAATTAAAATGTATTATGAAGATATATCAATTTTATTAGATAAATATTCAACAAAACAATCCGGTGAGAAATGGAGTCCAAGAACTGAAAAAAGGAAAGATAAAATAATTGAAAGAAACAGAAAATTAGAATTATTTGAAGGAATTAATAGTGAGTATTTTAGATTAAAAGGAAGTCAAATTGATAGGGCGAAATATTTAATTAGTCACTTAAAATTTAAAGAAATTTGTGGAAGATGCTCTTCAGAACAAATAATTGTGTTGATTTGTTATTTTGTAAAATGTGAATATGATAAGTATTATACAAGAAAAAATTGCATAAGTGTTTTTAAAGATTATAACATAACTGATAATCTTCTTGATAGATTTATGTTATATTTAGCAAGGTATGGGATAAATAACACAATTTTGGATAAAAAGTTCCTTTATAATACACCATTATATAATAAGAGAGAATAAAAAAGAAATGTTTTGGAAGAATTGGAAAACAGTAAGTAATAGATATGAATATCATACTGAAAGTGAAAATCCAATATTAAAAAAAGATACTCATCATGCAGAAATAATTGATATTACAGATGGTTTAGTTGTTGAAGAAAGAACACTAATCATGCCGGATTATAAATTGGAAAATCACGAAATATTAAGACAAGATGATGTATGGTGTGCATTTGGAATATCTAAAATATAATTGTGAAAGGTATACTGGTATGAATGAACATGGAATATGTCTGCATGAAGAACAATTTTTAGGTCAATCAAGAGCAATTGAGAGATTAGAAGCAGAAATAACATATAAAAAGGAAAAACTTGATGACTTGAAAGAAGATAATCGTAGAATGGAAGAAAAAATAGATGAAATTAAAGAATGTGTGAATGAACTAATTATTAAATCAAAAACAGATGATGATAGATTAGAAAAAAGATTTACATCTATTGAAAAAGATTTAGATAGGCGATTAACTGCTATTGAAACAAGACAAGAAGTTTTGGAAAAACAAGATGAGAAAAATCGTTCAGATACTAATCTGAAATTAGCAATAATTACAGTAATATTCGGTGCAATAACAACAATAATAGCAATAATAAGTTTTTATCTTTCTTCAAAAGGATTAATTTAAAGGGTTGTTAATAATATGGTGGATATAGATATAGAAAAAATAGATATAAACTCATTAGTACCGGCAGATTATAATCCAAGAAAAATAAGTGATAAAGATTATAATAATTTAAAGAACAGTATTGATGAATTTGGTATTGTAGACCCAATCATTGTTAATTTAAAAAATAATACAATTATTAGTGGTCATCAAAGATTTGATGTATTGTTTTATGAACAAAATGTTTCCGAATTATATTTAATTAAACTTGGAGATATTGGATGGGTTTTCACTGAAACAGATTTGAAAGTCAAAGATAAAAATCATGAAAAAACATTAAATTTAGCATTGAATCGTATTCATGGAGAATTTGATGAAGATTTATTAAATGAAGTTCTTTTAGAATTAGAAGAAGTGAATTTAGACCACTTAACTGGTTTTGATTTAGAGTTAGATGATATTGATTATGATTTCATTTCAAGAATGGATGAATATGATGATGAAGAAGAAATAGAGGAATATGAAAATGAAATTATAGAAGATGTTCTTGATGAAGAAGAACCTATTGAAGAAGAACCTATAGAAAAAATTACTCCTACTGAAAAAAAAGAAAAAAAAGAAAGAATTCGTAGAGGATTTATCAAATATGGTGATATTTATAAAATAGGTGATTCATCTTATTTGATGTTTGGACAAGATTCAAATGAACAAGACAGAACTAAATTACTGAATGCAAATATCCAAAAAACAACACCAGTAATGCCAAAAGAAATTAAAAAAATCAAAACAGTAACTCAAAAAATAGATTATTATATGAGTAATGATGCAGAATTAATAGAAAATATAATAATTGAAAATAATAAAATATGTAAAAAAATCACATGAAATCCGAAGAAAAAGTAAAAACCAAATTAGGATTAGTTCATCAAAATAATAAAGGATATTATCGTTTAGGAAATAATAAACTGCTTCATAGGACAATTTGGGAACGATTCTATGGTCAAAAAATCCCAAAAGGTTATGTAATCCACCATAAGGATTTTAATCCCTCGAAACAATTCGATTTCCAACTTACAACTTCTAACTGTTGAAGAACATTTGAAACTTCATCATAAAGGAAAAAAAGTAGAGGATGAAGTAAAAGAAAAATTATCAAGAAATAAATCAACAACTGGTTATTTTAGAGTAAATAAAAAACCATGTCCAAAATGTAAAAAAGGATTTATTTATAGATACCAATATTATGATGAAAAAGGAGTAAGGCAATCAATAACCAGTACAAATTTAAGAAAATTAGCATTAAAAGTTCAAAGTAAAGGATTAACTTGGAAAAAAATATAAGTGTTATGACAGAATCAGAAAAAGAGTATAAAAGACCGGAAGGTAATCAAAATCTTAAAATTTCAAAAGAAATAATTGATAAAGTTTGCCAAGAAATTGCAAGAGGTGTGCCAGTGACATATGCTTGTATGATTGGTGGAATATCAAAAGAAACATATTATAGATGGATTAGATTAGGTAAAGAAGAAGATGATGATTCTGATTCATTATATAAATATATTGAAAAAAAACATCATGAATCAAGAGCATTAGCAGTAGCAAGTAGAGTTGAAAAGATAAGAGTAGATAATTCATGGCAAAGTGCGGCTTGGTGGCTTGAAAGAATGGCTCACGATGATTTTGGTAAGAAACAAACACTCGATGCTAATGTAAATGCAAATGTAAAATCAGAAGATATAAGTAAATTATTTGATAATGAGAAAGTATCAAAAATTTTAGATGAAGAAAAAGATATTGAATAAATAATTAAAATTTATTTTGGGTTATAAAAAAAGTTATGGATAAAGAACAAATTAGTGAAATTATTAATGACCTTTATCTATTTTATCGTGTTTTTGTAAGTTCACATTTTAGTGAAAATCAGTCTGCACCTCATATTAAAAAATTAAGCAGAGAACTTATGAAAATGTATGAGGGTTCTGATGAGAATTATAAAAGATTATGTGTGGCGATGCCTCCAAGACATAGTAAATCAAGTCTTATTACATTAGCATTTCCCATGTGGTTAATATTCCACAATCCAAATTTAAATATATTAATTATCACTAATAGTGGTGGTTTATCTGAAAAATTTGGTATAAGTTTAAGAGAATATATTTCAGAATATGGTAAATATTTTAATGTATATTTATCTGATGTTAAAAAATCATCAAGTTATTTGATGTTTTGTGATGAATCTAAAAGGTTATATAATGGTTCTATTAGACTTGTTGGTAAAGGTGGAAGTATTACTGGTACTGATGCAGACATCTTAATTTTGGATGATATTTATAAAGGATTAGAAGAAGAATTCACTCCATCTGCATTACAAAAAACAAATGAAAACTTTTATAATCAATTAATAGAACAAAGACTCGAACCCCACTCTTTACTTATTATTCTCCATACAAGATGGCGAAGTAATGACTTACAAGGTTATCTTAAACAAAATGACCCCGATTCATATAAGTTCATTGAATTTCCCGCTATTCTCGATGATGGAACTCCATTGTGGAAAGAAAGATACACAATAGATGTACTTGAAAAGAAAAGAGAAAGAATGGGAGTGAGAATGTTCAATGCCATTTATCAACAAAAACCAATGGATGAAGATTCAGACTTCTTTGATTTAACTAAATTAAAAAGTGGAAAACCTCAAAATGTCCAAATGATAGGGAAATGCAGAGCATGGGATATTGCGGGTTCAACTGATGAGCAAGGAGATTTGAACGATTATACTGTTGGAATATTAATGGAATTATATGAAGATAACAGTGTATGTATAACAGATATTGTTCGTGGTCAATTTGGAACATATGTAAAAGAAATAATTAAAGAAACTGCTATGCATGATGGTTTAGATACACATATTGTCATTGAAACTGGAGTTGCCGGTGCGGGAAAATTATTATATGCCGATTGGAAAGAGCATTTGAGAGGTTTTATTGTAGAACAAGCATTACCAGTAACATCAAAAGAAGATAGAGCAACACCATTTAAAAATGCAATGTTAGATGGATTAGTGTATATTGATGTAGGTGATGATTTAAAGAAAGATTTTAAATTAGAATTAAGTGGATTTCCATTTACACTTCATGATGACCAAGTAGATAGTGCAAGTCACGGATTCAATTATCTGTGTAGAATGGATAAAGGAATAAGTCCGGATATACAATTTATAGATTTATTTTAAGGGAATGATTAATTAATTATGAATATATTTAATAAAACATATGAAGGTTTGAAGAATAAATTACCATTTGTTCGTAGACCTACTGTTGATTCTGCTTATGATTCATTCCTTGACCGATTTGTCAATGGACAATATATGTGGATTGCAGAACCTCGAAATAAATCTGCGGGAATCGGTTGGAGGACATATTACCAAGCAAGTAAGAATGTATGGGTAAATGCTTGTGTAAAAGTATATGTAAATGAAGTAAGAAATCTTGGATTTAAAATTAAAAGTCTTGAAGATGGATATAGTAATAATTCAAGAATTAATTATTTGACAAATCTTTTTAATAATCCGATGGGATTATACTCTCAAGATACATATGCAATAATACATTCTAATATGTGGTCTTCATTATTAGTTATGGGAGATGCATTTTGTGAAGTTATCTATGATGATAAATACAGTAATGTACCTATTGGATTCAAATATATTCCATGTAATGTGATGAATTACTATGAAGATACAGACCAATGGGGTTTTATAGATAATAGTCATCGTTTTGAAGCAGAGAATATTATTCATGTAAAAGAACCAAGTTTGCATGGTGGTGTATGGGGAGAATCACCAATTGATGTTTTGGCACATGATTTAATATTAGAAGTTCTTGGAATTGATTTTACACAAGAAATCCTTGAAAGAAAAGGATTAGACCCAAGTGGATACATTAAATTTGATTCACAATTAAATGACCAAGCATATAATCAAGAAATTGCTCGTATGAAAACAATGGAGCATCAAAATAGACATGGTACTATGGTGCTTCGTGGAGCAGATTTCAAATCCATAGGTATATCTTCAGAAGATATGCAGTATTATGATATGATTAAAAATATTCGTGATAGAATATTAGCAACTTTTGGAATGCCACCTTATAAAGTAGGTATTATTGAAACAAGTAATCTTGATTTAGGTAGTGGAAATAGTCAAGATAAAAATTTCAAAAAAACATTTCAAGGAAAAGCAAAATTATTTGAAGATGCATTCAATAAAGTATTAGGAAGAAGTGCATTTCATGAATATTTCAAATACAATGACCTTGATATTGAAGATAAATTAGTTAAAGCACAAATTGAAGATATTCGTATTAAAAATGGTACATTATTACCTAATGAAGTTCGTAAAGGATATGGGCAAGAACCAATTTATGATAATAGTTTCATACCATCATCACAAAAAAATCTGAAAATGTACAAAAATACTTTGCAAAGAGAAGGATTATTGGAAGATTCAGTGAGAAATTATGGTCAAAATAGAAATAGATGAAAAAGTATTAGATGAATTAATTCTAAAATCATTACCTCAAGAATATGAAGTATTATTGTATGATGATGCATTAACAGAAGAAGAACAAGAATATTATTATTATATTTTATTAATTCTTGATGGACAAGTAAATGAAGTTAAAAAATGGGTTACATCAGATGTATTTAAACAATTATTAGATGATGTTGAAAAATTACCTTTAAATTTCTTCGATGATTTCAAATTAAAAATGAGAATTTTTCTTCAAGACAAATTTGAATTATTATTATTACCTTTATTGATGGGTTTTTATGAACATGAGAATAAAATGAGTTATTCATCATTAAATCTTAAACCTATATTAACTGATAATGATTTATTAAATTTTACAAAAATTAGACAGTATAATTATGATTTATTAACTAATTTGTGTGATGATTTAGATAAAAATTTTAAAGATATTATTCTTGATGGAGTTGTGAATGGAAAATCAGTTAATGAAATTGCAAATGAATTGGAAATTGCGGGAATAAGTCCATTAAATAGACATACTGCACAACAAAGAGCAAAAATGATTGCAAGAACAGAAGTTAATTCTGTTAAGAATAATGCAAGATTACAAGCATATAAGGATAATGGTGTGAGATGGGTTGATATTAATACAAAAGGAGATATTAGAGTTTGTCAAGATTGTATTAATATAGAATCAAATAATCCATATACAATTGAAGAAGTTGATGGTATATTACCAGTTCATCCAAATTGTAGATGTTTTTACACTATTTCAAATAAAAATTATCAATTAAATAATGAATTTGATGAATTTTTATAATTTTCAACTATAATCTAATTTGGTGAGATTACAAAGTAAAGGTTCGATTCCTTTTAGTTGAATTTCAAGATACAATGTATTTTTTGTGTCTTGTTTTTTTATAACCCACCATATTAATTAGTCAAGGAGGATTATAAAAATAAAATAACTCCTTGACATTAAAAAAAAAACATCACCTCCATTCCTTGATTCACAAAATTAATGTGGTGGTGGTTTTTTATTTTAAAAAAAAATAAAGAATGAGAGGAAAAAATAAGATTATGGACATTAAACAAGATTTTAAAGTTTATTGTTCCACCAATTTTGAAGAACTAAATAAATCCTTAATTACATCTGCATTTGAAGAAGATGGTGCATTATATCTTGAAGGAATTGCATCAACAACAAATTTAGATGAAGATGGAGATTATATGACAAAATCATGTCTTGAAGACATGAAAAGACAAGTCATAGGATTAAATGTTCTTAAAGAACATGGAAGAACATTAGATGACATATTAGGTAATATTACTCAAGTTTTGGAATCTAATGAAGATTATTTCAAAATAAAATTTAAAGTTTTACCAAAACATGAATATTATCTTTTGGAATTTTTAGAAAATGGAATTAATCTTGGATTGTCTATTGGGGCAAAAGCAATAGATTATGAACCTATTAAAGATTCTGAATATGGGTGGAAGATAAACAAAGTAAAATTATATGAAGTTTCACTTGTACCTCTTCCGGCAAATTGGGATTCATTTGGTTCAGTGAAAATAAGTAAAGAATTAGAAGATAATGGCACTATTGTTGCAAAATGTTTCAATGGGGCTTGTAAATTATTATTGAAAGAGTATTCTGATAAAATGAATAAGGAATTAGAAGATGCTCAAAAAAAAGATGATGAGAATTATCTTACAGAAAAAGAATGCATAAATCTCATTAATGAAGCAAGTCTTGAAATGTATGATAGATTATTATCTGAAATTCTTGATGAAATTAAAAAAATGATAGAAAAATATCATTTAGATGAAAAATCAGAATCTAATTCAGAAGAATCTGAAAAATCTAATGATATTGAAAATAACAAAAATTCTTCCAAGAAGGAAGATGAGGAGAAAGAAAAAAGTATGAAAACAGAAAATGATGAAAAAATTGATGTTGAAGAAACTCCTAATGTTCAAAAAAACTTGGAGGAATTAGAAGGAACATCAAATGAAATTGAAGTAAAAGTAGATGAGGAAGTTAAAAAAGAGATGAAAGAAGAAAAGGAAACAATCGAAAAAGGAATTCCTACCAAAGAAATTTCAAACGAAGATGTTCTCAAATCTATTGATGAAATGAAATCTTTTTTCATGAAAAAATTCGATGAAGAACTTGAAGCAAAAGTAAATGAAAAAGTGGAAAAAGCAAAAGCAAGTCTTCGTGAGGAAGTGGAAGAAGAATTATTCAAAGAATTAACTACTGAAAGGAAACCAATTGAAACTGAACAACCAAAAATAGAAGTTGAAGAAGTTGAAAAAGAAGTAGAAGAAGAGGAAATTAAAAAAGCAATGAGTACACATGACATTGCAAAAATGTTATGCAACTAAATTGGGAAAAAATAGTAGTTAAATAAAAAAAAGAATTTAGAAAAATTAAAAAATTTAAAAAAATAAAATATTAGAATTATAAGTATTATGAAATTATCTGAACAATTACAAACAAAATTTGCAACTCGCACTGAATTAGAAGCATTGCAAAAAGCATATGATGAACATATCCAAACCGCAGTAAATCAACCGGGCGGAGATTTGACTTCAACTCCGGGAACTGCCGATGTAATGATTACTGTCGATTATGATGCAGAATTACAAAGATTAGTACATCACCAATCCCCATTTTTAACCTACCTTGAACAAAATGGTTGTGTAAGTGATGCAAGAACCGCAAAAGTAGGTTACAGAATAAAAGAACAAAAAACAACCTCCAGTTTCATTGCAGAAACCGAAGATTTACCAAGACATGACCCATCTTTATACACTGATGAAATTGCAAAAATGCAAACTCTTGTATATCCAATTGAAATCAGTGACCTTGCAATGAGAGGTGTAGATGCAATTGATTTATTAGAAGATGAAATCAGAGATGGTTTCCTTGATATGGCACAAACCAAAGACATCGCATTATTACAAGGTAAAAAAGCAGATAATGGTTTTGATGGATTATTAAACACTATTACTACTCATACAGATGATGCGGGTGGAGAAGCAATTACCAAAGGTGCTATTGATGAAATGGCACAAGAAATTATTGATGATGGTGGTAATCCTTCTGCAATTTTAACTACTGCAAAAGTAGGTAGACAATTAAATGATATTTTATATCCAAATACAAGAATTATTGACCAAGTAGACCTTGTTTTAGGTAGCAGAGTTACTGGTTATCATGCTCCAAATGGTCAAACTATCCCAATTCTCGTAGACCCAAATATTGATACTACTAATGGAGATGTATTATCTTTCATTGATAATAATTCACTTCGTGTAAGAGAATTAGTAAAACCATCTATTACTGCATTAGCAAAAACTAAATTATCCACTTCAAGAGTATTATTCACATTCTTTACTTTCTATAACAGAGCAGAATATAGAAATGGTATGATTACTAACATTGGAGAATAAGGAGGATAATCTCTAATGGCTTTAACTAAAAAACAGTTAGCAATGCTTGATTCTTGTCCAGTTCTAAAATCAATGAAATCTGAATTGGTTGCAGTTTTAGGAGGAGAAGAAGAAGGAGAAGAGGATAATTCTTCTACTGAAACTACTACAAAAAGAACAATTAATGTTTCAGTAACTGATGGTACTAACCCAGTCAAAGGAGCATCAGTGGTATTAACAAAAGGTGCAAGTGAAGTAGCATCATCAACAACTGGTGATGCCGGTGGATGTACCTTACAAAAGGTAGAAGATGACACATACACTATTACAGTTACAAAAGAAGGATTTACTGAATACAGTGCATCAGTAACTACATCTGAAAACAATACAAGTTTAAGTATTGAATTAACTGCAAGTGCAAGTAGTGGAAGTAGTTAAACAATAATAAAAATAAGATAAGATTAAAAAATCTTATTTTTATATTTTATTTTTTAATAAAAAAAACTTTTATTCAAAGGACAAAAAGTATATTATGATGAATTGTGAAGATAAAGAAGAACTTTATAAATTAGATTCTGAAAATCTAATTTCTGTTGATGATTTGAAAATATTATTTAAACTTAATAATATACAAACAAATCTAAACGATGATGAGTCACATCAATTAATAAATATTACTCAAAAAAGTATGTTAGCAGAATTAGGTATTTCATTAAAACCAGTTCAACATACATATACTGTTTATCCGAATTATACAGAACCACGAAAACAAACAAGAGTTCCAGTAATATTACCATTGACTCATGTTAAAAATATTGATGAAATAAGAATTAATAGGAAAATTCTTGTAGAAGATATTGATTATGAATTTGATGAAAAGAATAGTATTGTATTTTTAAAACCAAGATGGCATAAAGGATTTTGGAGATGGTGGTGGTTTTGGCATTGGGGTGTGGCAATATCTGTTAGAATAAAATATACTACTCAATTTGATGATGAATTGATTTTGGATTTATTAAATAGTTTATTAGGAGATTTATTAGTATATTCACAATTATCAATGAATCAAAGAGATGTTAAAAGTATTAAAGAAGGAGATGTTACAGTATCATGGGATACTGATAATGCACATAGTTTGCCAAAAGCAATTGCTAATAAAAAAGATAATATTCTTGACTTGTTGAATAAAAATCCAAGAGTAATGATGATATAATGGTATATTTTCCAAATTGTTATATTCAAATATTTGAAGAACAACAAAATTATGATGAGTATGATGAATATACTGGTGAACCTAAAAGTGAATGGGTTTTGATTGATACATTATTTGTTGATTTTCAAAGATTAGGTGAAGATGAACAACAAGAAGAATGGGGTAAGGAATTAAAAGATACTTTTAAAGTGTATGTTCCTTTACATACTCATATTAATAATAGATGTGTTGTCAAAATCATTGATGATATAGAAGATAGGACATTTGATGTTATAGGTGAACCGGAGTATTGGAATAGATTCCATATGTTTCGTAAAATCATATTACAAGTTCAAAGGAGAGAACAAGTATGATTTCTGCAAAAGTAAAAATTCCAAATTCATTAAAAATTAAATTAAGTAAATATCATATTGAGAATAATACTAAATTTTTAGTTAGTGAAGTTAGTGAAGAAACATTAAGGAAAGTTAAAGCATATGGTATTGGTACTGCGGGAGGAAATACAAATCCTACTGGGGGTGCTCCAGTATGGCAAGGTGAAGTTGGAAATAAATTAGGTCATACTGGTCACTATAGAGGATATTTATCTGATTCTCATTATATAAAAAGAGTAAATAATACTCATGCTCAAATAGTTTCTTCTGCGGATTTTGTTGATGGAGTTATTAATGGGTATTCTACAAATTGGTTTGATAGTCAAGGAAATCCAAGAACATTTCCACCTAACCCATATCATAAAAGAGCAGTTGATGAAATGTATAGGGAAGGATTTCAAGAATATTGGAATAGAGTCACTAATGGAATTAATGGAAAAACAAAATGGGATTAATAAAATATGAATCATATTAAAAAAACTTTTGTTAAAATATTAAGAGGTAAAATTCATATTGATGATAAACCTATTCCAGTTGTAATTAAAGATTATCCTTATGACAAAACTCCATGTGTGACAATAAGTGGTTTTAATCGTGATAAAGGAAAACATAGAAGACAACAAGTTACTGTATTAAGCAAATTATCTGAAAATCATGAATTATATGACCCAAAATATCCGGAAAAAAGATACCCACATAGTGCAGAATATAGTGTGAAAAGTTATGAAATAGACATTCATGTTTGGTGCAATGATGAAAGAGAAAGAGAATTAATCATAGACCAAATATATGATTGTTTATTCTATTGTATGAATTTACATTATGCTTTTTGCATGAGATATAATTCAGAGGATAAAACTTGTGAAACTACTGGAGAAATATGTGAGGCGATTACAAATAAAGGTTATCATGGTTTAAGAGGAGTGTGTCCGAATAAACATAATAAACCATTAAATATAATGAGTAAAAATGGCATTATAAAAAATAGTGTACATATTAGTCCACATTATGAATATGATTATAGAGATAAGAGAGAACCTTTAAAACATAGTGTTATAGAAGTTAATTTGGATTATAAAAGGATAAAAGTTATTAGAAGTAATCCTACATTTAGAGTTATTAGTAAAATCTAATCTTATTTTTTTTTATAAAAAAAATCATTGTATACAATTGAGAAGTTAAAGAAAAATGACTAAAAAGAAAAACGAAGATAAAAAAGAAAAACCATCTCAAAAAAGAGTCACTGCATCAAAAAAAGCAATGAAACAAGAAGAAGTTGATATTGAAAAATATCCAGTTCATGTTTTATTGGAAAAACATAAAGTCAAACCTTTAAATGCAGTTGGATTCCTTACTTATTATGGTTTAGATGAGATTTTCAGAAAAGATTTTGAAAATCAAGAAATGAGTATAATGTTCTCCGAAGGAGAATTTGTAGATATGTACGAAAGATATATTGAGAGGGAAATTTAAATAGATTATGGCAGTAGAAAAAGCACCTTATATTAATTATACCGAAGTTACATCTTATAATGAATACATTGACAATGGGTCAGAAATACCATTATTTGTTGTGAAAACAGATAATAATGTTAATGTAGCAGACATCACTCCGGAAAAAGTTTTAAGATTCATTTCTTACTCTGCTTTTAAAAAACAATTCAATATTAGTGATGAAGAAGAATTATATGAAAAGTTAGATGATTCTATAAAAGAATTAGATGCTCTTGTTAAAGATTTCTTCGTAGAAAACAGTATGTATGGAAGTAATGATAATTATGGATTAGCAGTTCCATACATATATATGGTGGATATTGGAAACAATCCAACTGTAAATCATTATATTAAAGCATTAAAAGTAAGTGAAGCAAAAAGAAATTCATCTGTTGCTTTATTCCCAAACACCGAAGATGTTGAATTTATGAATCAAGTAAATATTCAATTAAAAGAAGAAACCAAAACTGGTCTTTTAAGAATTGGTTATTTCGCATTCAGTAGTCAAGGTGAGTTTGGAACTTGTACAGTAGGAAATGTAATTTTACCACAATTTAATCATCATGGATTTACAAACCAAGTAAAAGGTTATTTAAAAACAACTGATGATACACAAGATTTCTATAAAACCAAAGAATATAAAAATGCAGATAAACTTGCAAAAAGCACAAATATTATTTACCATGAAGAAGAAACTGGTAAAGATTATAAATATGTAAATAATTCATTTGTAGAAGTTGATGTAGATTCACTTGATGGATATACAGAAGTAATTGAAGTATACAAAGACCCCGATACTAATAAATTTTACGAAGATTCTGTTCAATCCACAGAAGTAACTCCAAATGCTACTGTAATGTATTTAAATACAAGAAATGATTCTCACAAAGATGCATACACATGGGATGGTACAAAATATGTTGCGATAAATGTATTATATAAAAAAGATACTTTATTGTATGAAGATGATAATGATTATAAATTCTTTATACCATCAACTAAAAAAGAAATTGGTGGAAGTAATGAAACATTTGACCAATACTGTGAAAGAGCATCATATATTTCAAGAAAAGTTGCATCATCTCGTATAGCACTTGTTGAAAAAGAACATTTCGGAAAAACCATTGCAAGAATCTGTTCAACTCCATATTATATTGAACCGGGTTATCTTCCATATATGAGTGTTCCACAAGGAGTATTCAGAGAATTAAGTGGAGATGATAGAGATGAATTATTCGCAACTGGATTAATATTCAATGAAGATGATTATACTTTAAGTGCAGTGACTCCTCGTATTTGTTTGGCTACAAGCACTGCTTGGGGTGTTGAAGACCATGATGTAAGAACCACTGATGCATTAATTCATGCAAGAAGAAATGCAGACCATCATGTTAGAAGAATGTTATCCATTATTGCACCTCAATTGAAAAGAAATGAAACAAGTGTAAATCTTCGTATTATTAAAAATCAACTTGATGAATATTTAGATAGTGAATTATCAAGAGGAACTATTATGGAATATGCATTTGATATTGTAGAATCAAGTTATAATCCTTACACTTTATTGATTCGTGGTAGAATAACTCCAGTAAATTCCACATTAGCAATTGAATTTGAGAATACTATTGGAAGTCCATATGCAATAGCAAGTGAATATGTATAAATTTATTATTTTAAATATTTTTGGAGATAAACAAAGAAGATAATTATGAGTGAAATAAGTGAAATAGGAAGATGCCTTGATGGTGCTTGTGAAGATTATGACCTTTGTGAAGTAGTATTTAATAGTCCGAATGATGGATTCAGTGATAGAATTATCTGTGAAGGATTCAAAATTAGTGGAAAATTAAATGCAGAAAGAAAGAAAAACAGTGCTTGTTATGAAGGTTATGGTTGGAAATTAAGTAATGTTGAATGGGAATGGGAATTAACTGCACCTTGTGACAGTCCATTCTTTGATAAAAGATTTAAAACCCAATTCTGTGATAAAATGGGTATGTCCATTACCGGATTTGTACTCAAAGGTTGTGGAACTGATGACTGGGTTGGAAAAGAAACCTTAACTGGTTGTATCATCACTGAAGTAGGAAGAGAATATGGTGAAGGTGTTACAAGAACTATTAAAGGAGTAGCATTACATCATAAAATATTAGATGGTACTGGTTCAAGCAAAAACAGATTTGCAATTAATAGTAGTACAAGAAATCAAAGTGGTGCTACTTATAATATTGGTGATGACATTTATGGTTTATTAACTATGGGTGCACAAGCCGGTACTTGGGGATTAACTACTGCGGTTAGAACAGTTTCAAATACTGTTGCAGATGGTTATAATTACCTTATGGGGTAAATTTTTTTAAAATACAGAGTTATATTTTTACTCTGTAAAAATATTTTTTTTAATATAATTAAAGGTGAGTTATGGAAAATAATAATCAAATTAATGAAAGTAGTAAAGCAATTGAAGAATTTTGGATTAAAAATAGACTTCCAAAAGAAGTTGAAACATTACCTTATGAAATTCTTTCACCAAGTGAACAAAGAATTATTGATAAGGTAAGAAATGGTGAAGAATTATCCGAAGAAGAAGTTAGTGTAATCAAACAACTTCGTATAGATTATGATGAACCATTAAAAAAATATAATGCTAATGAAATCATTAAATCAAATGAAATATTAAATGAAACTCTTGGTACTGAACAAGAATTATTAGAATTTGTATATAATAAAGAACCTCCAGTTATTAAAATACAATTACCAATTAATGGTGTATATAAACAATTTAATTTTACTATAAAACCATTAGATGATAGTAATGCAGTGAAATTCATCGAACCACATATAGATATTTTTAAAGATTTGAGTGATGAAGAAAGGAAAATTTATAACAAAAATCAAAA
>Ga0247610_10001208_pt1 | contig 32629 bp, 51 predicted proteins | sample 174DNAGHGhighgp2_FD_193483 | JGI IMG/M metagenome (GOLD analysis project Ga0247610, IMG submission 193483) | Sheep rumen microbial communities from Palmerston North, Manawatu-Wanganui, New Zealand - 1742 DNA GHGhigh gp2 | ecosystem: Host-associated > Mammals > Digestive system > Stomach > Rumen...
CAACGGGGCGTGGGGTTTGATTTTAATGCGTCCGCCCTCGAATTAGCGAAACTTAGTAAAACATGACGAGCCACAACTACATTTACGAATACTACCAACAAATTAATGACGGGACGGTCCGTGTAGGGCAGTGGATCAGGCTGATTTACGAGTATATCATGCGCGGTCTGGAAGAGAAGCGGTTCTATTTCGACGCTAAGAAGGCGAACGGAGCGATTGAATGGATTGAGGCACACACGTTTCATGTCGAGGGTCCGCTTGCACCTGGTCCATTCATCATGGAGGTTTGGGAGAAGGCACTAATCAGTTGCATGTTTGGAATTGTGGACGAGAAGGGCGTAAGGGTGTTCCGTGAAGTCCTGCTTCTGATCGGGCGCAAGAACGGCAAGAGTATTCTGGCATCGGCTATCGCGAATTACGTGTTCCGGCAGTGTGGCGGCTACGGCGCGAGGGTGTATAACGTGGCACCGAAACTGGAACAGGCAGACATCATTTATGGTAATGCGTGGGCTATCACGCAACTGGATCCGGACCAAGTAAACCGCAAGCAGATTATCGAGGACAAGCGGAGTCAGACGCACAGTAAGGTCGAGGATGACCCAGAGATTATTAAGAAGCGGGCGAGTGACCTGTTCTACCCGGCGACCAACTCGACCATGAAGAAAATAGCGTTTTCGGCAAAGAAGGCGGATGGTTTTAACCCGTCTCTGGCAATCTGCGACGAGATAGCGGCGTGGGAAGGTGACAGAGGCCTTAAGCAGTATGAGGTCATGAAGTCCGGACAAGGCGCAAGGCCCGACGGTCTGCTTCTGTCGTGTACGACTTCCGGATACGTCAATGATGGAATATTTGACGAGTTGGTCAAGAGATCCACGCGCTTCCTTATGGGAGATAGCAAAGAGAAGCGTCTTCTGCCGTTCATGTACATGATTGACAATGTCGAGAAATGGAACGACATTAACGAACTCCGGAAGAGCAATCCGAATTTAGGAATCAGTATTTCCGTTGATTATCTTCTGGAAGAAATAGCAGTTGCGGAAGGCTCGCTTAGTAAGAAGGCAGAGTTCCTTTGTAAGTATTGCAACATCAAGCAGAATTCGTCTCTCGCTTGGCTCCCCGCACAGGTGGTCGAGCGGGCGTGCGGTGATCATTTGGAACTGTCGGATTTTGCGGGATGCTATTGTGTGGGCGGCATTGACTTGTCACAGACGAGAGACTTGACGGCATGCACGGCAGTGATTGAGCGGAATGGTCAACTGTACGTGTTCGCTCATTTCTTCCTGCCTTCCGAGCGGATAGACGAGGCAACACAACGCGACGGCCTGCCATATGGCGCATATGTCCAGAGGGGCATGCTCACATTATCGGGTGATAACTTCGTGGACTACCATGATTGTTATAGATGGTTTACGGACCTTGTCGAGAAATACAAGATTCTGCCGTTAAAGGTCGGCTATGACCGATACAGTGCGCAGTACCTTGTTCAGGATATGAGTGCTTATGGTTTTCACATGGACGATATTTATCAGGGTGAGAACCTATACGGCGTCATTCAGGAAACACAAGGCATGATGGAAGACGGAAAAATCTGCATAGGTGATAACGATCTATTGAAAATCCACCTGCTTAACTCGGCAATTAAGATGTCAACCGAACGCGGGCGCGGAAAGCTTGTCAAGCTATCGCCGTCCGTACACATTGACGGAACTGCTGCCCTGCTTGATGCGATGACGGTGCGCCAAAAATATTATGCGGAAATCGGCGCACAATTGAGGAATGAAAAACATGGGACTGTTTGATTTTATTTTCGGAAAGAAGCCCACACCAAAGGGCACATATCAGGGTGACTTCAAAATGCTGACGGGATACGCCCCGCACTTCACGCGATGGGGCAGTGATGCGTATGAGAGCGAGGTAGTCCGCGCAGCTATCGGAATCCGCGCGACCCACATCAGCAAATTGAAGTTCGACATACAGGGATCCGCTAGGCGTGCATTGCAGGCAAAACTCAAACACGCGCCCAACCAGTTCCAGACGTGGAGCCAGTTCTTCTATCGTTTGAGTACCATCTTAGACATGCACAATACGGCCTTTATCGTGCCCGTATTTGATGAGTTTGGAGAGCCAAGCGGGATTTATACACCGCTTCCAAACCGCGCTCAAATCGTCCAGTACGGCGGCGCCCCGTATCTGCGCTATGAGTTTACATGGGGCGACACAGCGGCGGTAGAGATGGAATTCTGCGGAGTGATGACTAAATACCAATACCGCAGTGACTTCTTCGGAGAAGACAATCACGCGCTGTATCCGACGATGGACTTGATCAGTATACAGAATCAGGGCATACAGGAAGGCGTTAAGAGCGCGGCGACTTATCGCTTCATGGCACAGATTAACAATTTCACTAATGCGGAAGACCTTGCCAAAGAGCGCAAGCGGTTTACGGCGGAAAACTTGGCCCGTGATGCAGAGGGCGGCGGTTTGCTACTGTTCCCGTCCACCTACAAAGACATCAAGCAGATAGATGTGAAACCGTGGGTGATCGATGCGGACCAGATGAAAGCCATTAAGGATAATGTCTACGAATACTTTGGAGTAAACGAAGACATCCTTACCAACAAGGCAGTCGGAGACGCATGGAGCGCGTTCTACGAGGGTGCGATTGAGCCATTTGCTATTCAGTTCTCAGAAGTTGTGACCAAGATGCTGTTTACACTGCGTGAGCAGTCGCAGGGTAACAAAGTGACGGCCACCGCGAACAGGATCCAGTACATGACCAACAAGGACAAACTGGAAGTAACGAACGGATGGGCCGATAGAGGCATGGCAAGCATTGACGAAATGCGCGAGGTGTGGGGGCTTCCACCTCTGCCCGATGGCAAAGGCGAAGCAATCCCGATTCGTGGCGAATATTACGACCTGCGAAACGGCGACCGAATCCAGAGCATGACAGTGACGGAGGACGAAACAGATGAACAGCAATAGAGAATATAGAACGATGGCGCTGTCCATTCCACAACAGGCCGAGTCTGAAGAAAAGCGCTACGTTGTGGAAGGCTATGCGGCCACGTTCGACCCGTATGTCCTGTTGACGATAGACGGGGTTGATTATTCAGAGCGGATAGAACCGACGGCATTTGACGAAGCAGATTTGTCAGATGTCGTTTTTCGTGTTGACCATACCGGCAGCGTTTACGCTAGATCTTCAGCGGATACGGTACAGGTGTGGACAGATGCGCATGGGCTTGCGACCCGCGCAGACTTAGGCAGAACGCAAAGGGCAAGGGATTTGTTCGCTGATATTGAAGCGGGCAATTATCCGCAGATGTCTTTTGCTTTTGTAGTTGCGGAAGATGGTGATTATTTCGACCGCAAGACACATACAAGGGTTATCACAAGGATTGCAAAGGTGTTTGACGTCTCACCTGTCAGCTTCCCCGCTAACCCGAATACAGAACTTAGCGTATCAACTCGCGACTACTTCGACGGAGTGATCGAAGCAGAGAAAGCGGAGCGACTGGAGCGGGAGAAGCGCGAAAGACAGAAGCAGAAGTTAAGAATTCTTATGGAGGTAAAAACATGGAATTCACAAGCATGACCGTCGAAGAGCTTGAGGCAAGACTTGCACAGCTTCCCGATGAGATCGAGAAGGACGGCGCAGACCTCGATGCACTCGACGCAGAATTCAAGGGCATCACAGCAGAGCTTGACGCCCGTAAAGCGGCTGCCGCTAAGAAGGCAGAACTCAGGGCCGCAGTAGCAACCGGCGCGGGCAGTGTGATCGCAGAAGCCCCGCAGACACCTATTCCTACGGAGGAAAGAAAAATGTTTAAAATCGATTCTATCGAATACAGAGATGCATGGACAAAGAAGATCATCGGCAGAGAGCTGAATGAAGAGGAAAGAGCGGCCCTGGGTGCTGCTGCGGCAGTGATCCCCACTATGACCGTTAACGCAGTATGGGACAAACTCACCGGACCCGCCGACCTGCTCGGCAAGGTTGATGTATCTCAGTTCCCGACTTATGTCAGATTCCCGAAGGCGACCACAAAGAACGCTGCCACCGGACAGGCAGTCGGCGCAACCATCACAGAGTCCAGCGATGTGATCGGATATGTTGACCTGATCCCGAATGAGTACGTCAAACTGCTCACAGTCGGCGCAGACATCGACCATATGGCAGTTTCCGCAGTCCATGACTGGATCGTTAACAACCTCGTTGAGTCCATCCGCGCAGAGATCAACAAAGACATCGTAGTCGGCACCGGCACAAACGAACTTAAGGGTATTCTTACAAGCGTTTCCGCTAATTCCACAGCTATTCCCGCAACAGTTACCAAAGCTTCCCTGCTCAAGATCATGGGCGCTCTTGGTTCCAACTATCAGGGCGGCGCGGTCTGGATCATGACCCCTGCTATGTTCTATGAGAACGTTATGACCCTGACTCAGCTGAACGACTACATCATCAACGACGGCTTCAACTTCAAACTGTTCGGACATGACGTTGTTCTCATGAGCGAACTTCTGGTATCCACAAAAGAGACTATCCTCTACGGAGATCCCAAGGCTTACAAGCTGAACGTCTTCAAGGCTCTGGAGGTTAAGCCTTTCGAGACTGCAACCACAACAAACATCCAGTTCCGTGGCGCAACAATGGCAGACGGCGAACTGATCGATGCGGCTGCTTTCGTAAGATTCGCGCAGGCATAATTTGACAGGTAGCGTGGGCGGGGTAACTCCTGCCCACTGATTCCATACGGAGGTAGCTATGGTTGACCAGGCTCTTATCTATTCCGCAAAAATGGCGGCAAGAATAACGACGAATTACTACGACGTAGAGGTCGAACGCCTGCTTAATGCGGCTATGTTGGACATGGGCGTGGCGGGCGTAGTTATTCCGGAAGATGTTGACGATCTTGTCCAACAGGCGGCTATCACATATTTCCTTATGCACTTCGGTCAGCCCGATAATTATGACCGGCTGAAGAGGTCATACGACGAACAGAAGGCACAGTTAAGCACTAAGACGGGGTACACGACATGGACAGAAGCGACATCATCGAACTGATCCCGACCACTACCGCGCCAGATGAGTACGGAGTGAAAAAGACAGTAGAAGGCGAGCCGCGCGTCGTGATGTGCCAAGTCAGAAGCATTACACGGACGGAATTCTTCGAGGCGGGCCGTAACGGTCTTAATCCGGAATTCCAGTTTAATGTGTTTGGTGGAGATTATGACGGTGAAACACTTGTCCGCTACAAGGGTAAACAGTATGCCGTCTATCGCACCTATTTCGGGCGCACAGACACCGTCGAGTTGTATGTCGTGCGGAAGGGTGGCACAAATGCCCAAAGTAACGATTGATAACCTTGACAGCGAAATCCAGAAGATACTGGAAAAATACGGCGACGAGGTAAGTGAACGCACAGGCGAGCTTGTCGACCAACTGGCACGGAAGGGTGTGCAAGCACTCAAATCCAGTTCGCCAGTAAAGCACGGAGCGCCTAAGAGCGGGTCATATGCGCGCGGTTGGAAAGTCGAGACGACAGGCAAGGGGCACAAGCAGCTTCTTCACTCTTCCACCATCTACAACTCTCAGCCGGGTCTCCCGCACCTTCTGGAACACGGGCACGCACTGCGGCAGGGCGGGCGGTCGCCTGCTATCGTACACATTCAGCCCGTCGAGGATTTGCTTTACAGTTCAATTCGTCCGGAGGATCTCGCATGACATACACAGACGTTAAGACGATGATAGCGGGTATCGGGATTCCTTATGCCTACTATCAGTTCACTAAGGATACGGCACAGCCGCCGCCGTTTATATGCTTCTATTTCACGGCAGACGATGACCTTATGGCAGATAATACCAACTACCAGAAAATCTCGGAGCTCGTGGTAGAACTGTATACGGAACAGAAGGATTTCATACAGGAACAAGCAGTAGAATCCGCTCTTAACGGGGCGGGCCTTGCGTACAGACGCGAAGAGGCGGCGATCGCTTCCGAGCGTCTTTATTTATGCTCTTTTTACACGACGGTGGTCATCACCGAGGAGGATACAAATGGGAACAACTAACAAAGTTAAATTCGGAATTAAGAATTGCTATTTTGCGGTGGCGACCCTTGCGGCGAACAACTCCGCTACTTATGCCGCACCGAAGGCACTCCCCGGTGCGGTCAGCCTTTCGCTTGATGCACAGGGCGAGAATACTCCGTTCTATGCGGATAATATCGTGTATTACACAGATGTAACCAACAGTGGATACGAAGGCGATCTGGAGCTTGCTCTCATCACCGACGACTTCAAAAAGGACGTTCTGGGATACGGCGAGGACGCTAACGGGGTTCTGTATGAGAACGCCGACGCGCCCGTCGTGCATTTCGCCCTGCTCTTTGAGTTTGACGGAGACAAGCATGCTAAAAGACACGTTATGTACAACTGCACCGCCACCCGTCCTGCAGTGGGGAGCTCCACCAAGACGGCTACGGCAGAGCCCCAGACAGAGAGTATCACGATCACGGCGACAAGCGTCTACAATGCAGGTCTGCAGAAGAACATCGTCAAGGCTTCCGTGACTCCCACAGAGGCGACCCAGTATAACGCATGGCTTACGGCGGTTTATCAGCCTACAGGTACCACAGAATAAGGGGGCTACATGTACAAAGCGATTAAAATCGGCGATAAAGAAGTACCGATGCTGAGTGTGGCATCTGTTGACATTTATTACAAGCGCATCTTCCGCGAGGATCCGCTGAGCATCATGACGAGCAAGACCGCTGACGACGGCGAAAAGACCCGTGTAGCGTTCGGAATGGGTTTCATCATGGCAAAGGTCGCGGAACTGAAAGACCGTAAGGAAATCATGGCTCTGACATTTGATGATTATATCGAGTGGCTCGACCAGTTTTCTTATGGCGATTATGTCGGAGCAGCCGCCGAGATCATCGCGGTGTACTACGGACAGAAGGTGCCCACAGCTAAAGAAAAAAACTGACAAAGGCTATCGATCGTGATTGGTCGGTGGCCTTGTTTCTTTTGCGGTGCTATCAGATTGGGCTAGCAATAACAGATTTGGATTATTTGGAGTATGGCGAGATTCTCGACATGTTCGTCGAGGCATCAAACGACCATGCTGATTATGATTACAAAGCGACGCAGGACGATATGGACGGGTTTTAATTATGGCAGGATCTAGGATTCGCGGAATCACCATCGAAATTGGTGGCGATACAACTAAATTAACGAAAGCTCTCTCAATGGTCGACAAGTCGCTCGGCACTACCAAAAACACGCTGAAGGACGTCGACCGACTGCTTAAGCTTGACCCGAAGAACACCGAACTGCTCACCCAGAAGCAGAACGGACTAAAGGACGCTATCGACCTTACCAAAGTACGTCTGGAAGCGTTGAAAGAGGCACAGGCAGATGTCGCAAAAGAATCGGCTGATTGGGAAGCAATTCAACGTGAAATCATAGCGACGGAAGGCGACCTCAAGAGCCTTGAGAAGCAACAGAGCAGTTTCGGTTCTGTTTCGGCGCAGGTTATCGCGGCGGTCGGTCGCGACATGCAGGCGTTGGGGCAGAAGATACAGGATGTCGGGCAGAAGTTTATGCCTATATCCGCTGCAGCGGGCGGCATAGCAGCGGGCATGGTCGGACTTGGCTATAGCTCCGTTACTGCCGCCGACGACCTCAACACGCTTTCCAAGCAGACAGGGCTCAGCACCGACAGCCTTCAGAAGATGAAATATGCTTCTGATTTGGTGGACGTATCTGTGGAAGACATCACGGGCGCGGTCACCAAGATGAAGAAGGGCATGGCGAGTGCCCCCGATGCGTTCGAGTCTCTGGGCGTTTCCGTAACCAATGCGGACGGCTCCATGCGTGATGCGGAAGACGTTTTCAACGATACGCTAAAGGCCCTTTCCGAGATTGAAAATGGTACAGAACGCGACCAGGCTGCTTATGAGATATTCGGAAAATCCGCCGACCAATTAGCGGGCATCATCGATGACGGCGGCGCGGCTCTGAAGGAATACGGCGACCAAGCGGAAGAACTCGGCCTGATCATGTCGGGTGATACGCTTGACGCACTGAATGAGGTCAATGACAAGGTCGACCAAAGCAAGGCGCAGATAAGCGCGGCGGCAGGTGAGCTCGGAGCCACTATCATGGAAGGACTTCTGCCACTGGTTGACCCGATTGTCGCGGGGATTCAGAAGGTGACGGAGTTCATCCAGAATCTTACCCCCGAACAAACTAACCTCATTCTGGCTATAGTCGGAGTGGTCGCGGTCATCGGGCCGCTTTTGACCATCATCGGCGGAATAGTGAGCGCGGTAGGGACGGTATTATCGCTTGCCCCTGTGATAATGGGCATACTCGGCGCGATACTGTCACCGATTGGGCTTGTCGTGGCGGCCATAGCGGCGGTCATTGCGATCATCGTGATTTGCATTCGCCACTGGGACGACATCAAAGAAAAGGTTTCGGAAGTAGTCGAGAACATCAAGACGTTTGTCACACAGCTTAAAGAAAAGATTCAGCAGAAGTTTGAGGAAATCAAACAACAGGTCTCCCAGAAGATAGAAGCTATCAAGTCTGATATGTCCAGTAAGTGGAATCAGATTAAGACGGATGTCGTGGCTAAAGTCGTCGGCATGAAGAACGATGTCGTAAGCAAAATCATCGAGTGGAAAGACAAGATTGTCGAAAAGCTGAATGATATCAAGTCGAAGTTCACCGAAAAATTCAACGACATTAAAGACAAGGTCAAGGGCGTAGTCGATGATATCAAGGGATTCTTTGAGGGTCTGAAGCTTAAGATCCCGAAGCCTGAAATGCCAGACCTTCCGCACTTCTCACTGCGGACATCAACAAAGACCGTATTCGGTAAAGAAATCACTTACCCTTCTGGAATCGATGTTGATTGGTACGCGAAGGCAATGGATACTCCGTATCTGTTCACAAGCCCCACTGTTATGCAGACGCCTTACGGCGCTATCGGCGCAGGCGAGGCAGGGCATGAAGTCATGTACGGCAAACAAGCCCTTATGCGTGACATTGCAGAGGCAAGCGCGGCGAACAACACGAACCTTATCAATGGATTCTACCGTGCTATGGTGGCGGCGCTTAAGACGGCAGACTTCACAGTGGACATCAACGGCAGAGAGTTCAAAAGGTCATTAAGAGAGGCGGGTGTTATGTAATGAGAGTGCAGATAACTTATATTGCATCGTCTGGCAACACCTACGACCTCGTGACTAACGGAATCAGACACAAAGATGCAAATTATTATGAATGGGAATGGAAGGTCGAAGGCACGAAGCTCCAGTTCGGGCAACGTGTGGCGGACTTCTCCAGAGATGCGGCGACCTATGAGACCGAGCTGATTTTTGTTGGTTCGGAAAGGCAGAGGCGCACACTTATCCAGAACCTGCATGATGACTTCGAGAACGATGTGCGGACGAAACGCACGGGTAAAATCATCTGGGGCGACTATTATCTGGAGTGCTACATAACGGCATCTGTCACAGAGCCGACGGACGTACTGACACGGACGAGCAACAAGATAACAATATTCGCACCTTATCCATTCTGGATACAAGCGTTCCACGTTACTCTTCCCTCGTCACAGGAAACATCGAGCGGTTATCTGGATTATACGTATGATTATGCTTATGATTACACCGCACCCGCAATGGGGTCGAGATACATCCAGACCAACTTCCCGTTTGAATCTGAATTCGAGATGGTCATCTACGGGCAGGCAGTCAATCCGCGCGTGGTCATCAACGGATACGCATATGTTCTGTATGCGACCATTCCGGAAGGGGCTTATGTGATCATTAATTCCAGAGCCAAGACCATCATGATGTACCAGAACGGAACGAGAACGAACATGTTTAACTTCCGAAACAAGACAAACTCAATCTTTCAGCGGATTACGGGCGGCGACCTTGCCATATCGTGGGATTCGGATTTTGGCGTAGACCTTACTATCTACCACGAACGCTCGGAGCCCAGAGTGGAGGTGGCGAATGGTTAGCATCATCGTTGCCGATGCGAACGGCGAGGAAGTCAGAGAACTTCTTTTTACAGAGTATGATTTCGAGGTAGGGGATTTTGAAAACTCCTACCTCATTACATGTAATTCACCCGAATGGGAGACTATAGCGGACGGTTCAAGGCTCTATATCCCGCAGACCGAATACGGCGGACTCTTCAAGCGTCTGGAAGTCGACACGAAGAAGGGCACAGTCGCGGCAGGTGGCTATACTTGGCGGGGCATGCTCCAGAACAAGATTATCGTTCCGCCTTCCGGGCAAGACTATGCGACAGATAGCGGTGAGTTAAATGCCGTTATCGGCGCAAGAGTATCCGCAGCATTTCCGAGCCTGTTTGTCGGCTCATCCACATCAACAGACGTTTCCGTTAGCAACTACCGATATAACCGATATGTGAGCCTGTACGACGGCCTCAAAGCCATGCTGAAGAGCAAGGGCTATAAGATGCAAATATCTTATGATCAAGAGACCGCGAGGGTGGTTGTGGAAGCTGTGCCAATTGTGGACTATTCCAATCAGATTGAATACAGTTCCGACATGAACGCCAACTACACCATGAACATGGAAGCGACAGGCATTAACCATCTTATCTGTCTTGGACAGGGCGAACTTAAGAACAGAACGGTTGTCGACCTGTATGTGGACGGCAACGGCAATATCTCAACTACCCAGACATTCTTTGGAGTGGATGAGATTGTTGGAGTATATGACTATGCAGGCGCGGCACGGGCCGACCTGATCCAGAGCGGAACGGAGCAGCTGGCGCAGGAAGTGAACAAGAATACCTTCCATATTGAGTTGGAAAGCGAAAAAGACGTAGCTATTGGCGATATAGTCGGAGGTCGCGACTACATCACCGGCATGCGCATGACCGCACCTATAACCACCAAAATCGTGAAGTGGCATGATGGCTTCGAGACGACAGAATATCAGCTTAGCGACGACATTACGGTGGAGATGGAGTAAGAGACTATGAATATAATCACTGGTTACAAAGGCGCTCCGCATGTAACTGCCCAACAGGACAGAGACATCAACAGTGCCATTTTCACTAACGGGGTATACATCCTCAATATCGGCTCCAAGATGGCGGCGACTATCGTTTCAGCAAACGAGATTACTATTGCTGACGGCCTGGTCATCGCGCAGGGGTGCACGGCAGAGGTCGAAAGAGGTACAAGCGAATCTTTGGCCATCGACAACGGTGATCAGGGCATGCTCCGCAAGGACTTGATTGTGCTGAGATATTCCAAAGATGCGTCGACGGGCGTTGAGGATATGGAGCTTGATGTCATCAAGGGTACGCCTTCAGCGTCGAGCCCTGCTACGCCTTCATATACATCGGGGTCAATCGCGGACGGGGACACGCTCGCAGAGTTCCCTCTGTACACTGTAAATCTCAACGGCATCACGATCGAGTCAGTGACAAGGAACGTTGACTATATTGAGGTGGCTACGAAGTCTGCGCTTGAATCGCTTAGAACAATGCTTACAAATAGCATTAATTCAGTATCAAGCGCACTTACAACGGTATCAAACCGTGTGGGAACTGCAACGCTGAACACTACGGCGAAAAATGCCCTTGCCGCGATTAACGAACTGCTCACAAAAATCAATACGCTGACAACAAATCTTAGTACAACAAACACCAACCTCAACACCCAGAAGGGCAGGATTGACACCCTTGTCTCAAAGACATCGGGACTTGTCAGTTTTGATACATCCAATGTCGCGGCAAACAGCAACGGATACAGACAGCTTACGGCACTGGGAATGTATCTGGTAATGGTCAACGGCGCTTCGACAGATAACGGCATTAGGGGTATGTATCTTGTTGGAACGACAACTGGCAACGCGCTCGGAATCAAGGCAATCAGCACTGCTGGCAATGTTGCTTTAAGCGATGGCGGCAGTGGACTGCTCAAGATTGCAAATGGCTCATCGGTTACTGTGCGACTTACTATTATCAGGGTTTATTAAAGGGGGTGATTAAATGGCATTGCAGAATGTAGAAGCGAATATCACGCTTGACTTATATAACCATGACACTACCCCTGCAACCGTCAAGGCGATTCAGCTTGACAGTGAGACCAGATATGTCGCGGCAAGGCTCCAGAATGTGGGCGTGCAGTACGATGTGGATTCTGGTGCGACCGTTCAGCTTATCGTGGTAAGACCCGACAAAGTTGGCGTGCAGATTACGGGTACAACATTTACATACGGCGATGAGAGCAGTGAATACCTTGGACCGTATGCGGAACTCACGCAGGTAGCACTTGCGGTTAACGGCAAGATGCGCGGGCAGTTCAAGATCACAAGCGGGAATCAGATTCTGCGCACAGAGATATTCGCGATCAGCAACGGCGAGGCTTTGGACGCGTCTACGGACGAGTGGGCTGGTGAATACGACGGATATAATCTCGAGGAAATGGCGGCATCTGTCGAAGAGAATACCGATGATATTGCCGCACTCGAAGCGGACGTAAGTCAGATAAAGGAAGATTTTAACGCCAAACTGAACGCATCTGAAATCGTCTTTACAAGCGGTGCGTATATCAAAACTGATGGCTCAACCGTTGATGTTAATTCTCCTGTTGCTAATGTTTCGTATCGGTATGCCGTAGTCCCTTGCAAAGAAGGCGATTGGGTTGAGATTAATGTTGACGGAGCGGGTGCGGCGAGAGGATATGCTTTTGTCGATAGTAATGGGAACAAGATATATAGCACGGCATCTAATACGGTGACCAGAGGAACTGTCCGTGTTCCTGCGAATACTGCGTATCTAGTGCTTAACTGCAAAGAGTCCGCAGATTATATTCCGTCATATAAAGGTCTGCTCAATAGCTATGCGATGGAGTCACTCCGAATCAAGACTGAGGCGGAAACGGCATCGAGCAATAACCAGAAATATACCCCGAAAGGCGAGTTGTGCAGAATCTCATTAACGACAAGTCAGGTCGTGGCGTTTCTGCATAACGCAACTAACAGGGTATCGCCAGTTCCCGATTCGTTTATATTTGTCAAAAAGGGGACAAGGATCTATATCAACGATCCAACCACTACGGCACAGTTCTACTTGTTGGAAATGACTGAAGATGGTGTTCTGTCAGCAGGTCAGTGGGGAACGGAGTACATTGCATCGAATGATGTGTATGCCATTCCTTGCTTGCGGTATTCCGATGACTCGGACATTGCCGATGCAGATGCACTTGCCAAACTGCTCACCATTGATTTTGGATACCGCAAAGATGATATTCCGATGTGGAGAAATAAGTGGTTTGTGGACGGTTCTCATCGTGGGTACATGGAAGAAGCTCCACAGTCTACTCTGGCGGCATTTGTAAGGGCAAAAGTTCACGGATACAACACTTGCGAGTGCGATTTGCGTAAGACATCGGACGGTCATTTTGTTGTCCACCACAACACATCCATGCCGTCTAATTCAAACTACTATATTTATCTCCACACCCTTGAAGAACTGCGGACAAACGCAAACATGGGAACGTATAACGGAATCACTCAGCAGATTCTTGAGTTTAAAGACTTAGTTCAGCTCATGAAGCAACTCGACATGAAACTCATCGTTGAACTCAAGTTTGCGTCTGGCAACGAAGGATCAAAATTTACTGCACAGGACATCGCTGACCTAGTGGGTACAGTAAAGAGTCTTGGTATGCAGGATAGAGTAATATGGATGGGGTCTAAGGATAGTACAGACCACGCCTACGCTCAGAGATTTAGGGATGCTGATGCGGATTGCTATCTTGCTATCATCGACAGTACAACTCCGAGTGAGGTTCAGCCTTACGTGATAAGCGGAAAGCCCGAAAGAACGCTGATGTATGCACGGACTACGTACATCACGGAATCGGTGGTACAGAACTTTGCAAACATTGGAGTTAATGTATGTGCGTGGGCAGTAACTTTCTCATGGCTCTATCCCGATTGGACGGAAGAACAGATAAAGGCAGAAATCAGAAGGTGCATCAGTTGTGGCATAGTCGGCATGGTGCTTGACAAGTGGACAATTTCAGAACTTGTCAGAGAAGAATATGTTGATTACTTATAAGGAGGTATCCAATGACCAAAATAATCATCGGAACAACTCCGACTATAACGTACAAATTCAAAGTGGTGGATGTGGCTGACATCACCGTGGCGATTCTGACCATTAAGGAACGTGGGGTTAACATCATCGAGCTGAATCTGTCAGATGCTACGGTTGGCGAGGATAGTCTGTCGTGGACTCTCACGCAAGAGGAAACACTCCAAATCGGTGTTAAGACTTGCACGATGATGCTCAACTGGAAAACCGAGGACGGCACAAGGGGAGCGAGCGAAGAGGTATTCATACAAGGCGCTCCGAACCACATAAGAGAGGTGATATAAATGTTCTCACCACAACAGGAAGTGGTATTAGATGGCGAGTTATCACTCGACTTGCATATTGACGGTGATATGTCCCTTAATATTCCTGTTGATGGAGAGGCAGGGACTGTCATCAAGGTCACGGAATATGGCACTCCTACGTATCAAGGGCAGACAACGGTGACTCCAGACTTTGAAGGAACTGTACTGGAAACGGCACGGAAGATAGTGCTTTCCGACATAACTGTAAACCCGATACAAGTAGAATCTGTATCTAATCCAACAGGCGGCAGAACCGTCTATATCGGAGGAATAATCTAATATGGCTAACGAATATGTATCAAAAGTAGTCCTCAGTAACGGTACTACACTGATTGACCTGACAGGGGATACGGCAACTGCCGCAACAGTTCTGTCTGGCTCGACTTTCCACGACAAGAGCGGTGCTCCTGTGACAGGAACGTGTACTTATGATTCCGACACTTCGGATGACACGGCGGCGGTGAGTGAGATTCTCAGCGGAAAGACCGCCCATGCTAGGGGAGCGTTGCTCACTGGTACGATGACAAACAACGGAGCGCAGACAGCATCAATCACAACAAAAGCTCAACAGGTCACCATCGCACAGGGTTATCATGACGGCTCTGGCAAGGTCAGCATCGCATCCACAGAACAGGCAAAAATCATTGCTACCAACATCAGAGAGGGAATCACCATCCTTGGTGTGCAAGGTACGATGAGCGGCTCTGAGGGGGTTGTGGCACAGGCAAAGAGCGCAACTCCTTCATGGAGTCAGCAAGTCATCTCTCCCGACACAGGATATACGCATCTGTCACAGGTGACGGTGGCGGCTATCCCGATTGCTTACAGTGATAACGCGGCAGGTGGTCAGACGGTTACTATTGGATAGGGGGTAACGCATGGCAGTTAACAAGGTTGTGCAAAGCAACGGCACAACACTAATAGATATATCCGATACGACTGCGATTGCGGCTGATGTGGCTTCTGGTAAGTATTTTTATCTTGCTACTGGGGAAAAAGTTGCAGGAAATGCTACTGCTGACAGGAATACTTATATCACTAGTTGGACGCAAGGTACTATTAGTTACTCTAACGGTACTGATGGAGGTAGTGCTACTAGATGTAAAACAGATGAATATATAAGTGCCTCGACGATGTCAAGCGGAAATTTTGTTGGCTTAACTGTAGCGACAGGATACAAAATAGGAATCAGAGAATATGCGAGTGAAGATGCTAGTTCATTTGTCACTGCGTATACGTTTAGGGACGGGAGTTATTTTGGTACGGGAATCACAACAGCACCAATAACACAAGGACATTACTATAAGTTTATTGTTGGAAAGTCCGATAATAGCAACCTCGCTCCCAAAAATGTACCGAGCAATGTTTTAGGATTTTTCGATATTCCAATAGAAACGGCAGAAAAGACTATCACGATTAATGGCACATATAATGCGTTGGATGATTTGGTAGATGGATATTCAAGCGTTACGGTTAATGTGCCGAGCAGTGCGGCATCGAGTTGGACTAAGGTTGCGGAAACAACGTATCAAGTCAGCACAACAAGCACGAACACGGCAACGGTCGCAACGTGGGCAACAGGGCATAGTGAGATATGGACAAGTGACAAGATTGTTTATGTTCGTATTCGTGATACTGCGGGTAAGAGAGCAGGTTATTTTTACGGAGTCGATGCATGGGTTATTAACAGGTATCCGAAAAGCCCCAGTCTGAGTACATATACGTCATGCTCAGATTTGGTATATCAAATATGGCCTGTTAATGAAGAAGGAGAATACAAATACAAACAAGGCTACAACACAACAGGATATGGAGTGTATCCTGACACCATATATAAAAACGGTGACATCCGCATTCGTAGCCGTTACAGTAATAGCGGTTCATCGACAATAAATGGTACCTACAAAGTTGAAGTCTACTTACTTGACCCGCCCACAGGCGCACCAATCTTTGAATAAAGGAGAAAAACAATGTTCCAATACTACATCACAGAAGTCAGAAAGACCGCAACAGGCGAGTTCGAACACGATAACTACTGGGTCTATGACGAGGACGAACAGGCCGCAAGGCTCAAGGGAGAAGGCAAGTTCCATGAGGTTCTCTCAAGAGCGGCAACATCCGCATTCGCAGAGCATGGAGCGATCCTGTTTACATCGACCTGCTACCCAATCAAGCATGAGTGCTATGTACATGGGGTAGAAGAGGTGAACGAAGGATGACCAATTTCGGAAAATTTATGACTGCATACTTCGTATTAATCGTGGCAGTGATAATGCTTGTCTGTCGATTAGTACGCTAAAGCAGTCTTTACAGGACAACCATGCCCGCCGAGCTTTTCGGAGTGACGGTGAAAGACGGCGTTTTCGGACTGTGAAGTTAGTAAGGATGCGTCCCGAAAGCCTAACTGCGAAAGGCAGTAATTTACGAACAAAGAACAATGCCAAAACCAATGTATTTTTTCTTGGCGGTGGCGATTGCTATCACCATCGACTTTGTAATTTTGATACTGTAACTGTCAACCAGAGGGCAGTTTCGGCTGTCCTCACACATGAGGATACCGCCAATGGATGATAAGGATTACATCACCCGCTTTGAATACGAAGAACGGCAAAAGCGGATTGATGACGAGAACAACAGGCAGAATCATCGCTTAGACAAACTGGAAACCATCACCGACCAGATCGCAGATATGGCGGCATCAATCAAGGCGATGGTGGTTACTATGCAGGCAATGCAGAAAGAACAAGAAGAACAGGGAAAGCGGCTTGCAGACATTGAGAAGAAGCCAGCTGATAACTGGGATAAATTGGTTTACTCAATCATAGCAATGATCGCTACGGCGGCAATCACATATATCATCACGAAGGGAGGTCTGTGACATGAGCAATGAGAATCGTTACTGGATAAAGTGGATTAAGGCGGCGGGAGTGCGTGCGCTGAAAACCATTTGTCAGACTGCGGTGGCACTGATCGGGACGAATGCTATCGGGATCACTGAGGTCAACTGGTATGGAGTCGCATCTGGGGCGGCACTTGCGGGTGTTGTATCTTTGCTCACATCCCTTGCGGGAATCCCCGAAGTGGAGGTGGACGAATGATTAGACTGCAAGCGGTTGGACTGTATTCAAGTGACTTTGGTAGTGGCGAAACCCGACTGGGGGACGCCACTATAATTGATGACGGCAAGAATTTTGAAGTCATTGACGGCTACTGCGGATCGGGTGCGTCAAGACTCATCGCAGCATTGAAAGCGAGAGGGATCAAGACTCCTTATCTGCACATCACACATCCTCACTGGGATCACCGGGACGGAATAAGGAAGATCATCAACAATTCGTATTTCAAACCCAGAGGGCTTTACTGTCAAGATCCCTCCTCGATCACTGCACACAATTCAGAGATCAAAGGAGACATCGACGCATTGAAAACCGTCATCAAAGAGGCGAAAGCGAAAGGTATCCCGGTCATCTATCTGAAGAACGGCGACAAAGTCACGCACGGAGAGATCAAATTCACCGTCTATCGTGATTTTCCGAAATACACAGGAAACTCTGACGCCTATCTGAACGATGGTTCGCTCTCATATTGGTTTCCTGAATTATCATACCTGACCACAGGAGACGCAGGAATGCAGAGCGCAAATCATAACGGCCTGCATCCCAAATTTGTCAAGGGTGGTCATCATGGGAATGATATGTCAGGGGAAGGGTTGAGACCTTCCCAGATGGCGAAGTGGTTGAAAGATCGTGGATGTCTCTACTATTGGGACAACGATTATTCTGCAAGGATGACGGACTTCCTCCAGACAGGACGAGAGTCCGCAAAAAACGCAGGAATGAGGATCTTCGACATTCACGGAGACCTGAACGTCATTTTCTTTCTCAAGAGAGCTGTCATCTACAAGCATGGGCAGATATACAGATATGAATGTTCATACAATGGTGCTCCGACTCTTGCCGATCCGACGCTCGAGAATGTCAAGATGGTATTGACCGGGAAAGCCGGGAATGATGACGCAAGGACGACATTCTTGCTGAACAGGAACATGAATCCGAATCTGATCCAGAAGGAAATCAACGAACTGTACAAGTTAATCAAGGGGTGACAAATGCAGAACGGAATCGACATTTCAAATCATCAAGGAGCGATGGATCTCGCAAAAGTCCTGAAACAGACCAAGACAGATTTCGTCATCTGCAAATCGACAGAGGGCGTCAAATTTGTTGACAAATACTGTGACCGATTCATGGTCACGGCACAGGGCGCAGGAAAACAGGTCGGATTCTACCACTTCGCAAGACCTGAGTGGAATTCTGCAAAAGCTGAAGCGGAATTCTTCCTCAGACAGACCAAAGGATATTTCGGTAAAGGCATCCCGGTCTTAGACTGGGAATCATCCGGGAAGTCAAATGTGAAGTGGGCGAAAGAATGGCTCGACTACATCTACGCAAAGACAGGCGTCAAGCCGGTGATCTACATGTCAGAGTCAGTGGTCAACGCATACAACTGGAAAGCGGTTGCTGACAAAGGTTACGGTCTGTGGGTCGCAAGATACAGAGACTACAACATCGACCGTAACTATGACATGTCAACGTGTGGGAAAAAGCCGGTCGTCAAGTGGTGGTCGTTTTACATGATGTGGCAGTGGACGTCTGTCGGACGCCTGAACGGTTATTCCGGGAATCTGGACTGTGATGTCTTTTACGGCGACTCAAAAGCATGGGACGCATATGTCAAATGCGCACAGATCACGACAGGTGGCGTCGAGGTCGAAAAGATCTATGCTTACACCCATCTGGCAGCAGAGCTTCCTATATTAAGGAAGGGCGCACAAGGAAATGCCGTGAAGCTGATCCAGTTGGTCGTCGGTGCTCAGATTGACGGTTCATGGGGAAACGAGACAGAAGGAAAGGTCAAGGTCTGGGAGACAAAGTACAAACTCGAACCCGACGGACTATTTGATAAAGCCGACTGGCAAGTCGTCCTTGACTGGTTGGCGACAACGTGAGAAGAATGTCACTGCATGCAAACATTTTTCATGGGGTACGGTCTTACGGTCGTACCTCTTTTTTTTATGCCCAAATTGACACGGAAATTGACACGACAACCCTATGCGTACGTATATCAGCCACTCCCGTGCGGGTTCGACCCCCGCTGCCGGCAGATAAAATACCCCGTATAGCGCTAAAAATGGCGTGTTTACGGGGTTTTATTATTGGCACGTTCCAACTATCAAGTGATGTTTTGGAATGGAATTTGGAACGCTGAGATGGCTTTTTGTTCGTATTCCAAATGCACATTATCGAGGGCGTGACGGTAGACTTTCTGCATTACATGGGGCGTGCTCCAACCACCGGCACGAAGAACATATGCGTCGGGGATGTTTTGAGCGTGGAGATAACTGGCAAAGAAATGACGGAGCGAATGGAAGGTGTACGGCGGATCAATTCCAAGTTGTTCCTGTTTGGAGATAAAGCGCTTCGTGATGATGTTCGGGTGTAGATTGGTGATATGTCCGCGCTTGCGGATTCTTTCAGCGACATGATGCGGAAGCAGGACGGTGCGGTTGGATGATGGTGTCTTTGGCTCTTTGATTATCCACTGCCCGAAATCATCCAGAACCATGTCTTTGTTAATGTGGATGTAATCGCCGTCAAGGTCTTGGATAGTCAACGCGCATATCTCACCGCGACGGAGACCCGCATACGCTCCAAGCAGAACAGGTATCTCCATTTCCGACCATTCGAATAAGCGGATGAGCCCCAATACTTCCAGATCTGACGGCACGGCGACCTCTTTGGGGAGTTTTTTGCGGAATGTTGGGGAGAACTTGCGACCTGTTGCGGACTGGATGAGGTTGACATAGTTCTTCTGGGTCTTTGGCGAGTCAATCTCTCTGATAATGGTCTGAATGTCCTTGCCAGTTAACGAAATGATGCGCTTGTTAGCGATTGCTTCATGCCTGGTACGGATGGCGCGGACAATACTGTTATAGCCTCGAATCGTGGCGGGCGACAGGGAGCCGCTACGCTCTTCCACAAACTTCTCCAGACAATCAATCAGTTTCGGGTTGTCCATGTCTTCGTGGCACATCTCGGCGAATTCCGACGCTCTGCGCATCACTCTTCGCTTGTCTGGGTCGGTGAATGAGTAGGATTTGCCGTTGATCATTATGCGAACGTTCCAAGATCCTGACTTGAGCTTTCGGGCCTTCATGTTTTTCTCCTTTTCGGTATGGCAAACAAAGGCCCAGAAATGCTATACTATAAGTGCATATTCAAGCATGGCCTCCGGGCCTACATGATCATCCACTGTGTTGGCGCGCGGTGGGTGTTTTTTTATTTATCTAATAATTTGGCGATTCTATCCAGTTGGCGGATAATGATAAAGTTCTGCTCCATGATGGTTCTCTGATAAGATATCGGAAGCATGACTTCCGGACTTTTCATGCTGAGTCTCATTCCGAGTTCGGCGAATCCACTGCCTGCAAGTTCGGCGGCAATCTTTTTGACCGATTCGAGATCTTCCGGGTTAGTTAAATTGCTCATACCGTACTTTTCCAACAACTCTCTTTCCTTCTGTTCCTGCTCTGCGGCCTTGTCGTCTGCTGATTTAAAAAATGCCATTTCTGTACCTCCATTTAATATTTCTGTCTATTTTCTACAACCTTACCAATGATTGTAACAGGCAGAGACGCTATCTCTTCATTGGTAAAGTTGATAGGTGCATACATCGGATTGAAGCTGATTAAGCTGATTCCTGTTTCATGCTTCATAAGCCTTTTGCATGTGGCGTGGTCGCCATTCACCTGGACGATTACCACATCACCTGATTCAGCATCGGGTTGGCTTCTTACGATAACCACATCACCTTCAGCAATTCGCGGCTGCATTGAATCGCCCTTAATCTTTAATCCGAAAAACTCACCCGTCATTGCCATTACTTCTGGTATCTCTTCCCAATCTAATACATCCTCAATCGCGTCGATCGGAACGCCCGCCGCCACTCTTCCGAGCACAGGAATCCTTCTTGTATGTATTGAAGCTAATTTCTCCAAGTCTTCTTTTCCAACAATTCTGATAGTCACGTCATCCTTTCCAAGCAAATAATCAGAGCTTACATTGAAAATGTCGCAAAGTGCCGTCAGCACGTTAAGGTCGGGCTTCCGAACACCTCGTTCATACTGCGAGATGGTCACCTTATTAACGTCAAGACGGTCAGCGAGATCCTGTTGAGACATTTCGTGTAATACTCTCAATTCCCGAATACGCTCGCTATAAGTTGCCATTTCGCACCTCCAAAACAGATAAACAAAACGTTTATTTTTCTATTGACTATTATAAACTATCTGTTTATACTGGTAAAGTAATCGTTTCGTTTACACATAGAGAGGAGGTGACGAGGTGCCAGACAGAAAAATAGTGGGCCAGAGGTTGAAGACCTTAAGGGGTTCAAGGACTCTGGAAGAGGTCGGCGAGGCGCTTGGAGTATCTTCAATGGCCGTTTCCTTATGGGAGAGAGGCGAGAGAGTACCGAGCGACGCAATGAAAGTGGCCATAGCGGCATATTACAAAAAATCCGTCATGGCTATTTTTTATAGGGATTAGGTAAACAAAATGAATACTGTATGTGATTCTTGCATCCATCAATGGGAATGTTGGGATCAACGAGGCTACTGCAACCAGTACAAAAGCAAAGAAGAGGTAATTAAGCAAATTGAAGCACTCAATGAAAATCAAACGCCACTTGCCATGCGCACCATTCCCACCAAGCAAAACGAAGCGGAATGACCACTGCTATGTCAACCATGCAGGCGAACTTGTCTACAACGGCAAAAGCCCACTGGACACGGTGGCAAGTATAGGACAAGCGGTGACGGAGCAGTCCAAACGCAACTCACACGCCTATCAGACGGCACGGAAGGCAAAGCGTTATGCGATTATCCGTCAGATGGCAAAAGAGGGCGCAAGCTATCAGGAGATGGCAGAGGAAACGGGCTATACGCTTGAATCGGTGCGGACGGCAATTAAGCGGATGAGAGAGGCGGGGGAAGACATCCCGGAACTGAAGAGGGGGCCGAAATGCAAAAAGTAGCGGGAATTGTTTTTTTCATGTCGTGGCTTCTGGTTGGGTGCGGAATTGACTCAATCTTTGAAAGCCCCAAAAAAGCGTGTGCACTCATTGTGGCAATTATCGTAACGGTATTAGCAGCGGCAGTGATCACGATCGGCGATGACTGAAAAAGACCCCACAGGGAAGTACCAGTTCCCACAGGGGTCAAGAACATAAAAATATATTCACAAGGAGATTATACCATGAAAAACAAATCTATCACAGAACTTACCAACCTCATTCTCGAACAGGGCAAAATGATCACCCGCAAAAATGAGTATCTGAAACACGCATCTGACAAATTCCGCGACGTCGGCAAGCTTGCCACCATGTGCGGTGGTATCCGTTTTGAGACTACGGAATCCGCATCTGAATTTATGAGCGTTTTGGCAAACACCCTTAAGAAACTTTCATACGAGCGGTTTGACCTTCAAGGAGAAGCCAACATCGCACTTCCTGAAGCGGTAGAAGCCGACGAGGCTTCCATCGACGAACTTGATGAACTCGAAGAAGACCTGCCTTTCGTCACACCCGACGGAGGTGATGCGGAATGAGCATCGCAAGGCCGACATGCCTGGACACGGAAGGCGCGTGCTTTGCCAGAACCAAATACGGCAATTGCACTGTGCTTAATGCGTGTTCGGAACATTGCAGGTTCAAGAAGCCGACGGCAACCAAGACAAACGGAAGAGACTACCCGATTAATCCGCTTTATGTCGGTATGAATGACTCAGGCGGAAGAGAGATGACGGGTACGGCATGGAAAGCGAGGAAGAACGCATGAGCACATTATACGAACTTACCGATGATTATTTAACTCTGCTTGAGATGGCAGAAGACCCCGACATCGACGAACAGGCACTTAAGGACACGATGGAAGGCATCGAGGGCGCATTAGAAATCAAGGCGGAAGGCTATGCCAAAATCATCCGCATGCTTGAGGGTGATGCGGCGGCTTGTGATGCTGAGAGCAAGCGTCTCCGTAACAAGAAGCAGACAATCGAGCGGAACATCGACCGTATGAAAAAGGCACTGCAGTATTCAATGGTGCAGACGGGCAAGACCAAATTTAAGACGGCACTGTTTAGCTTTGGAATTCAGAAGAATCCCGCGAGCGTCGTGATCGACCATGCGGGCAAGGTTCCTGCAAGCTACTGGATCCCGCAGCCGCCCGAACTCGACAAGAAGGCAATCAAAGCCTACATCAAAGAGAACGGTGATGTTGATTGGGCTCATCTGGAACAGACCGAATCGTTAAGAATTAGATAGGAGGTATATGATGGCTATTCCTGTATTTGTAATTGGTGCGTCCGGTTCGGGCAAAACCTATTCGATAAAAAACTTTGGCGCGGATGAGGTCGGCGTGATCAGCGTGGAGAAGGGACGCTTGCCGTTTAAAACCGACATTAAGGTCTGCAAGGTCAAGCGTGATTTCCCCAATGCAAAGAACTATGCGGAGTTAAATGCTGCGTGCTACTCGTGGATCCAGAGGGTTATCGCATCGAGTAAGGCAAAGTCAATCGTTATTGACGATTCGCAGTATTTGCTCGTTAACGAATTATTCGACCGTGCTAAAGAGAAGTCCTACGACAAATTTACTGACATGGCGGTCAACTTCCGAAACCTTATCCACTTCATTAATGACCTGCCAGAGGATGACAAGATTGTGTATTTTCTCCACCACACCGAGACTTCCGGAGACGGACGCGAGAAGGCAAAGACGATCGGGCGCATGCTCGATGAGAAGCTGACACTTGAGGGGTGCTTCGACATTGTGCTCTACTGTCAGGACCACAAATTTTTTACTCAGTCCAACGGGCAGAGCACGGCGAAGACGCCGGAAGGGCTCTTTGAATCGGTGGAGATTCCAAATGATTTAAAGATGGTTGATACTGCCATCCGCGATTATTACGAGTTGGGAGGTGACAATGGGAAAGAAACCGCTTGATCTGTCGGGGCAAAGATTCGGCAGACTCATAGCAATCAAATGGGTAAGCACGAACAATCAAGGCAATTCTGAATGGTTGTGTAAATGCGATTGCGGAAACGAAATTGTAGTAAACAGTCAGAGGTTAAGAATTGGCAAGACTAAAAGTTGCGGATGCCTAAATTCTGAGATTGTGACTAAAAGAAATAAAAATAACATGAAATACAATGCCCGAAACAATAGATTATACAGAATCTATTATGGCATGAAATCCCGCTGTTACAACACAAATGAATACCATTACCCAGATTGGGGCGGTAGAGGCATACATATTTGCAAAGAGTGGCTTGATAGTTTCGAGAACTTCCAAAAATGGGCTCTTGCCAATGGATACAGAAATGACTTGAGCATCGACAGGATCGACAACAACGGAAATTATGAGCCGTCTAATTGCAGATGGGCAACCGCAAAAGAACAGGCAAATAACAGACGGAGGCACTCACATGAGACAGCCAAAGCGTAAATACGCCGTATTACTCGGCGGCAAACTGTACGCCACAACGTGGGCGGTATCAGCTAAAAAGGCAATAGCTAATGTTTGGTGGAAGCTCCAGAAACAAGGCGACAAATACAAAGACACAGATTACAGAATCGGCGACTTCGATGCCGTAGAAATGGAGGATTAATTTATGAAACGTGTAGACATGACCAACGTGCAGGAAGCAACAGGCGGGTTTGAGCGTCCCACTGCGGGGGCGTACATCTGCAGGATCACGGCAGTGGAAGACTACCCCAACAAAGAATATCTGAAGGTATCATATGACATCGACGAGGGCAAGTTCGCGGGGTACTACGAGAAGACCCGCAATGATCATCCCGACTGGGCGTGGGTCGGCGCGTACGTCAAGTCCTACAAGACAAAGGCGCTCCCGATGCTCAAGAGGTTCTGCTCTGCGGTAAGCAAGAGCAACGGAAACTATGTATTCGATTGCGGCGCCGTCAATGCGGACGAGCGCACTCTGGTGGGCAAGCGGATCGGGCTTCTGTTCCAGGACGAGGAATACTACGGCAATGACGGCAACAAGAGAACACGTCTTATTGTCAATCGCGAGTTCCCGGTCGATAAACTCGGCGAGCAGAGAACGCCCAAAGCAAAGACTCTTCCGGACGAGCCTACTTCTGGAGTCGATGCGTTCATGTCTATCCCCGACGGCATGGATGAGGAAATGCCGTTCGCATGATCATCCAAGAGGACACAAGGCAACAGGCGGGCAAGCACAACATAAAACATGCCTACTTTGACGACAATGAGATTGGAGTGGTGCGGTGCGCATTACCATTCGGCGATTACGCACCAATTCCACCCGTCTCAATCGACACCAAGAAGGACATGGACGAGATAGCACAAAACATCTGCGGCAGTGCTCATCAACGTTTTATCCGCGAGTGCAAGGCGGCGCGAAATGCGGGTTGCAAGTTGATTATATTGGTAGAGAACACCGTCGGGATAAGCGATCTGTCGCAGGTGCATCTCTGGAAGAATCCGAGAAGCTGCTACTCTCCGAATTGTGTGCAAGGCCCGCGCTTACAGAAGGCAATGGAGACCATCACCGCACGATATGGGGCGGAGTTCCGATTTTGCACTCCAGAAGCGGCGGGGGAGATAATCACAACAATCATAGAAGGATATGAACAAACTATTAGACGCGGCGATTGAATACGCCACCAAATATCAGTGGGCGGTATTCCCGTGCTCGCCAACGAGTAAGAAGCCGCTCACACCGCATGGATGTAAAGACGCCAAAAAGTCCGTCGGCGCTATCAAATCGTGGTGGAAGAAATGGCCTGACGCTTCGATCGGCATCGCTACGGGGTCTGTATCTGGTCTCATTGTTATCGACGAGGATTTGGATGAGAACAAGGGGCTTAACGGTTATGAGGCCGTGAGCGAGTGGGAACGCATCAACGGAGACCTTCCTGCAACGGTTCAGTGCATCACTGGAAGGGGTGGATACCATCTTTACTACCAATACTCAGGTGATGACATCAAGAACCGTGCGGGGATTCTCGACGGGGTGGATGTGCGCGGTGAGGGCGGTTATGTTATCGCTCCACCATCCACTCACCCCAACGGCACAGAGTACCAATGGGAAGATGCGCCCGACGAGATGGAACTTGCGCCAATCGATGCGACAGTTCGCAGGTTCTTATTTGGCGAAAATGAGAAACCAAGAACGGCATCTGATTTTAAACTCCCGGACAGGATCCAGAGCGGCGAGCGGAACGACACGCTCTTCCGGCTAGCGTGTTCCATGCAAGCACAGGGGCTTCCGGACGCAGCTATTATGGCGGCACTGGAACAGACCAACCAGAACGCATGCGATGAACCGGTAAGCGACGAGGAATTAACCACCATAGTGGAGAGTGCACTTCGTTACCAGAAGGGCGAGCTTAAGACCATATCAAAGGATATGCCCGAATGGCGCGAGCCACAGCTTACCATGATGGTGGATAAAGACGGCAATGTTACCGAGAAGCCCGCGCAGACCATCCACAACGCTGAAGAGGCGATTATGTATGATAGCGCACTGTTCGGGAGAATCCGATTCAATGAGATAGCATATGCGCCTTATGTCTACGGTAATCTCCCATGGAGAGAATACAAGGGGTGGCGCGAATGGTCAAATACGGACGATTCCAATCTGCGCTCATACATCGAGAAGAATTACGGGCTGAAGTCATCTGACAAAATCATGGACGCGCTGAACAACGTCTGCAGTAAATACCCAGTGAATCCAATCAAGGCAATGCTTGAGACATGCCATTCCAACTGGGACGGTAACAAACACGTTGAGAATCTGTTACCCAGAATGTTGGGCGCGGAAAAGAACGAATATACCACTGCGGTGATGCGTCTTGTGATGATGGGCGCGGTAGCGCGGGTATATCGACCAGGTTGCAAATTCGACTATATGATGGTGCTCGTCTCTGATCAGGGCATCGGCAAGTCGACCTTCCTACGAATGTTATGCATTAATGATGCATGGTTTAACGACAACTTCAGCACACTGGACGGCGACAAGGCCGTCGAGAAGCTGCGCGGAATGTGGATCGTAGAGCTCGCCGAACTGCAGGCGACCAAGCGCTCGAAGGATGTGGAGACCATCAAAGCGTTCATTACATCGAGAGTCGACACATACAGGGTGCCATATGGACGGCGAACCGAACAACGTCCGCGAATGTGCGTGCTATGCGGGACATCCAACCCGACCGACTTCTTAACTGATCGGACGGGGAACAGGCGGTTCCTTCCTATTACATGCGGGGTGCGCCCGATCGAGTTCGACATCTTTGCGGACGAGACAAACACACGCATGGAGTTCGCGCAGGCATGGGGCGAGATTATGGATGAGTACATGCGCAATGGTGGCAAGGTGAGTCTTGTGCTCCCGAAGCGTCTCCAGAAGGTCGCAGTCGACATGCAGGAACGTTACCAAGAAGAGGATCCGCGCGTTGGCATAATTCAGGAATGGCTCGACGGGACGGACGCGGACAGGGTGTGTGCGGTGATGTTGTGGCGAGAGGCGCTAGGCAACGAATACGGCGAACCGAGACCCGCAGACATCCGTGCCATACACGACATCATGCGCAACTCCATTTCCGGATGGTTGCCGGCAGGGAAGCAAAAATGTGGAAATTATGGAGTGCAGAGAAGTTACGACAAAGCAGCCAAATTCGAAGAAGTCACTCTCGAAGACGAGAAAACCCTTCCATTTGACTGAAAAAGTTGCCGAAGTTGCCGCACAGTGATTCGAGCGGCAACCGAAAAAACGTGATAAATAAAGGCTTTTTGCCGAAGTTGCCGAAGTTGCCGTTGATTCTTATAAACTAATAAAAAATATAAATATATATAAAAAAGGTATATATAGGAAAGTTGTGGAAACCGCGGCAACTCGGCAACCTGCGGCAACCAAATAGGTAGTGGAAATATGATAAAGAGATACACCGTAATCAGCCAGCTCACCAAGCGAGGGCCTGAGTATCGCATCTATGACAGGGTGAATGGTGCGACGATCGAGGGCGGCTTTGACACCCAGAAGTGGGCGGAGAGTGTTGCGGAGATGATGGAGGAGAAATATGCAGAGGATAAGAGTAATCATAAAGCGACCAGACGAGCAGGTCGGACACGTCACGAACATCAGCCCGTCACTGAAGAATCTACAGAAGACGGTGGAAGGGTACATCGAGAGAGTACCGATTTGCGCAGGGGTCTCGATGCTGATTAACGAGGACGGGAAATACTGCTGCAAGCCAAGGAATTTCCAGTTCGGCAACTACCCCACCGCACAGGTCATCGCCGGAACGGTCGTGATCGTGGGCGAGGAGAACGGAGAGTTCGTCGACTGCCCGCTCGACTTCCAGATGTGGAAGAAGTTGTTAAAGGATTGGGGGAACTGACATGGCAGGACTCAGAAATAAACACGCCGACATGGAAATCGGCTACGTCAATATTGGCACCCAGAAGAAGCTCTATGTGCAAGTAGGGCATGAGAGGCAGTATTACGGCACATTGATGAGCGCAAAGGCAGACAAGTTTCTGCGGATGCTCGAAAAGTGGGACGAAGCAGGAGGCGGAGATGACGTTATACATGAAAGTCACTAGGGACGAATACGAGCTTCCTGTTGCGGTCGCAGAAACGAAAGCAGAACTGGCACGGATGCTCGGAAGAACTAGAGAGAGCGTCCAAAGCGCATTTAACCACGCTAAGAAATACAAGCATCCGATTTATGTCGTAGTGGAGGTGGATGATGACTAACAAGAAACCGATGGACTTCACAATATTCCGATACAGTACCCTGCTCGCGCTCTCCCGTGCAGGCATCACGACCTTCGAGGAACTGGAGCAGATGAGCAACGCAGAGATAGCGAACATTCGCGGATTGGGAAAGCGAGGCTACAATGAGATTCTGGAAAAACTCGGACGACAGTCAGGATCCCGATGACATGTGCGCGAACTGCCACGCTATGATAGTCGGCTACTACTTCCGGAAGTGCCCGTTCTGTGGGCGCATCTGGTGGAAGCTTGAAACGAACTAACCCGTGCACGGTTATCAATACCCGCAGAGTACAACTATCAAACAATTACAAGTCCCCTAAAATGCGGGACGGCTTACAGAAAGGAGCGAGCCCTTCCGATATTGTGGATATATCAAAATCGTAAAACTCATGGATAACCAATGTTGCCCGCCGGTCTGCGGGGGCGGGTGATTTAGTGGAAGGGTGACAGAATGAAAACAATCAGCGGAATCGAATTTGCCAGTGAGCACAACGGCACTGACGTATTTAGGCTTATAGAACTTGCCTATGAGCAGGGGCAGAAGGACGGACACAGTGAGCAGCTTGGCACGAACTTGGCACAGGTTGGCGCGGACTGCATAAGCAGACAGGCGGCAATAAAAGCCACATGGCAAGATACGGGATACACAGACCCGTTTAACGTGATGACGGCTATCAGAGACAGGATTGAGCAGTTGCCGCCCGCAGAACCAGAACACACATGCGTAAATTGTGGCAGGACAGCAAACAACGGTGGATGGTATGCAGACGGGAGAACGAGATGCCCGATAGAAGAACATTATGCATTGCCGAAAGATGGGTACTGCCATTTGTGGGAGAAAAGGAACGTTACGGATGACGATTATCCAGAAAGGCGGGAAGAATGAATCAGAAGCATTGTCGAGGCTGTCCACACTTAAATTTCAATGCAATGACCGATGAAATGTACTGCAAGCTAAAGGACTTCGAATTGATACGGCTAAGATGGCATAAACAAAGACCAGACTGGTGTCCGCTTGTTACAGGAGGGCAGAAAGTGGGGAAGAATGACAAGAGAAAAAGTGATTGAGATGCTCAGTGATGATATAAAGAAGCATCATGACTATCTATCTGGTCAATATCGCAAGGGCTTAGAAATGGAAATCGCGGCACTTGAACAGGCAGCGACCTGTGAAGGATGTAAGCACTTGGGTAAATGGGAGAATGAGGTTGAATACGGATATCCGTCTCCGTGCACAGGTTGCAAAAGAAGGGCAGTGGATCGTTATGAAAGATGACACCATCAGCAGACAGGATGCAATAAAGACAGCACATCTACCAACAATAGAAGATGCAGGATATGAAGTGATAAGGCTTGATGACATTTTAAAATTACCGTCCATACAGTCAGAGATTATTAGGTGTAAGGATTGCAAGCACTGGATTCCGTATGACTGGATGTTCAGTGAGATATGGCAGAGCAAGAATATTGCAGATTATCCCGAAGATGAAATAGGGTGTGCTTGGAGCGATATGGCAATGAAAGCAAACGACTTTTGTAGTCGGGCAGAGAGGAGATAGGTGACAACATGACCAAACGAGAATTTTTAGACATTGTTTTCGCGCTCGCACCAACCGAAGCGAACGCAATCATGGACGCTTTTGATGAATACGTGGAGAGTAACGAACCGCACTGGATACCAGTGACGGAGAGGTTACCAGAAGTGAGCGGCTGTTATTTGGTATCGGTTAAAAACGACCATAAGCGGAGATATTCCAAAACAGCATGGTTTGAAAAAGGCGTATGGTTCGCAAGGCAGGATGTTGTTGCATGGATGCCACGGCCCGAATCTTATAAGGAGGTGACGGAATGAGCTACATCGTACCAAGAGAAAAGCCGAAATGCTACAACTGTCCGTTCAGAACATTGGACTACTGCGGACTACTGATTGAGCATGATTGCGTAACGGTCAACGTTAATGAGATGACGGTATCCAAGTATTGCCCACTAATCGAGATTCCCACTCCACACGGACGGTTGATAGATGCGGATGCGTTGAGGAAAGATGAGGTAACCCCATGAACATCTACACCCTGCTCGCCTTAATCGCCGGCATCATACTCGGCGCGAATTTCGCCATAATCATACTTTCATTTCTGGGAGCAAATCATAATGAGGATGTGTTGGATTAATGACTGCAACATTAACGTGCCAGATGTTCCTGCGTTATGCTGCTTCGATTGCATCATCTGCCCTGACCGTTGCCACAATCGGCAACCATGCAACGCAGTGATAGAGGATTACAATGACCAAAATAAGAGCAGAACTATCAAAGAAGAATCCCTTATACATCGATAAGCATGCGTTCTTTACTGCTTACCATTTCGCCATGCAGTACCCCGAATGGAAACGCGAATACGCAGACATGCTAGGGTCAGCCACAAAGGCAGTGGACTATGATGACATGCCACATGCCACCGGCACCGGCGACCCGACCGCACGCCTCGCCATTCGCGCGTCCGTACTGCACGGCAACATCTCGATGATAGAGTCCACCGCAATCATAGCGGGGCGGGACATGGCGGATTATCTGCTCTATGGAGTTACTAATGAAGGCGTCACCTACAACTACTTACGGCAAGGCAGATGCAAAGAGCTCGGCGTGATCCCGTGCGGGAAGAACACATACTACCAGATGCGCAGACTATTCTACTATCTGCTATCCCAGAAGATTGAAGAACTGGGTACGAAGTCATAAGTGAGGGACTCAGGGGACAACAATATGGTTTAATATATAAGCTGACAATAAACCAGATAACACCACATACCTTCCTTCATATTAATCTCCTTTCATCCACGGGCGTCGTACTCTCACAGGTGCGGCGTCCATTTTACTGCACGGCGATAGCAGTCTAAATACCATACCACCGCGGGGGCTTGCAGGCTCCCGCTTTTGTAATGAGCAAAGCAACAGAAGCATTTTACTGGACAGATGCATGGAAGCAGTGCAGACAATCATACGCACAGTCTAAGCATTGGTTGTGCGAACGCTGTCTATCGCGTGGGCTCTACACTCCGGGCGTGATCGTCCATCACAAGAAACACATAACACCTAACAACCTTAACGACCCGAACGTCACGCTCAGCTTTGACAACCTTCAGCTGCTCTGTCGTGACTGCCATGCCCAAATGCATAGGGGTGGGGTATCGCGCTACAAAGTTGATGAGCTTGGACGGGTAACGACAATGGAATGATACTCCCCCTTGTTTGTTTGGAAATACGTGCTTCTCTCCAA
>Ga0247610_10001209_pt1 | contig 32629 bp, 12 predicted proteins | sample 174DNAGHGhighgp2_FD_193483 | JGI IMG/M metagenome (GOLD analysis project Ga0247610, IMG submission 193483) | Sheep rumen microbial communities from Palmerston North, Manawatu-Wanganui, New Zealand - 1742 DNA GHGhigh gp2 | ecosystem: Host-associated > Mammals > Digestive system > Stomach > Rumen...
GTTATTCGTGTAAAGTTCCGGATCCATACGGTCGAAATGTTCGCTATACGGATAGGTCACTTCGCGAGCCGTCTTGAACTCAACGGCACTCGTCCACTCGCTGGAGCCGCAGCCTGCCTGCAGATAGGCATAATATGTTGTATTCGGCAGCAAGTTGGCAACCGTATAAGGATTGGTGGAGATAGATCCGGCAAACTCGCCCTTGGCGACATCGGGCTCGATGTCCTCGGGGTCAGCAAGCGGCTTGGTGGAAACAACAAGGTTCCATTCGGTCTCGCTACCCGTCTTGGTCCATGACAACTTGGCAGTGTTGGGGGTAACCTCCGTAGCCTGAACAAACATAGGTTTCGGGCAAGCGGATGCAGCCTCAACACGGATATCGTCGATAAAGAGGTTGGTCTTCATGCTGGCATGACCTATCTTCAGGGCGATGTACTTACCCTCACCGGCATAGCCCTTGAGGCTGACAACGATATTCTCCCACGTGCGGCCCTTAGGCAGGTTGAAGATATTCAGTTCGGTGAAGGTGGCCTTGTCGGTCGGGTCGGTACATACGCCTACTGCCACTTGACGTGCATACGTATTACCTCCCTCCGTCGAGGCAGCCCAGAAGGATATCTGGCAATCTTTGACATTACCCGTCAGTTCCGGCAGGATGAGATAGTTGTAGAATCCTGTGGTACCTTCGATATTTACCTTGAACGATTTGGTACTGTTATGCGGATACTCGCCAGACACTTCAGCAATGGTAGCACTACCATCCTTGATAATGGTATAGCAAGTTGATAATCCATCCTCAAAATTTTCAGTGTACGGGATACTGATAGCCTCGCACGGTGTGCGGAAAGCCAATTCAGCCCATGGCGATACGTCGCCGTAACCGCAATCGTACTGAACATACAGGTAATACTGCTGATTGGGTGTGAGGTTGGTGAGCTCATAGAACTCGTCGGTAATCATCCAGCCTACATTGTCAACCACGTCACCTGTCTCCGAATCGGGGTCAGCCAGCCGCTTGGTGCTAACTTTCACGTTGTACTGCACGAACTTCGGACTCGAGCATTTATTCCAATACAGCGTTACACCGGTAGTGGTCAGATCCTCCGTTCTCAAGTCCTGAGGAGCATCTGTAGCTTCAGTCTTGTTCTCCAACGCGAGCAGATACACACGCGTATCACCGCCTAAGTTGTAGGCTCCGGCAATAGCGATCTGCACGTTTGCCAATCCGTCGGGCAGGACATCCTTGACGGTTACTGCGCCATCGGTGGCCTCGCTGAAGGTTTTCCATTCAGCCCATTCGCCATCTGCCGAAGCGCGGTAGAGCACCTTCAAGGTGTTGACATTGCCGCTGTTGGCTGTCAAGCTGTAGTTAATCTTCACAGAAGGTTTGTTGTCCAATTCGCTCAGACTGACGAACGGTGTACACAATGTGTCTTTGCCGTTCTCAACAGCGGCATTGAACTTAACACTTCCCTCCTGGAACTCCCAGAAATCACCTGAGGTACTCCAGCCTGCAGGAAGAGCCTTGCCTGTGAAACTTTCGTTGAGCACAGATTTCTGCGCCCATGCTGAGGTAAGCCCAAATACCATTAAAAAGCTTACCGTCAGTAAACGAGTAAATAATCGTTTCATAGCTTTGTTTTTGTTTGTTAATAAATAATGTTGACTAATACTAAGCTTCTGCTTATTATCTCACGCGCACACCTTGTGCGTTATAAATCTGTCCGTTTACGTAAATATACATCTCCCCGCCTTGTATCATCTTGATTGAGGTTGTTGCCGCCGGCGATTGCTGTTGTGCCGGCACGGTGTAACCGCAGGTACTGAGCAGGCGTTCATCGCCCTCCAGACCGAGTTCCACGGTATAGATATCACCGGGCTTGAGTTTTTCCTGTACATACAGGTAGGGATCTGTTGCACCCTCGATAGCCACGCCATTGCGATACCATCGGAAGGATTGGAAGTCATAGCCACCATTGTATTCGGCATTCAGTATGCCCAACACGTCATCCCAACGCTGACGGATAAGCGAGGAAGAATAGTAGATCGCCAGTTCGCCTGTACACTCAAATGTACCATTGTTCTCGCTATCAAACAGGATAGTAAAAGGATAATATCCCGGTTTGGCATCAGCAGGAAGTGTTACCGTGATGGTGTTATCCTCTCCACCGGTCAACGCACCTGACTGCTGTACAAAGCCTGCCTGTTCAGCCTCCTCAGCATACGTCAGCGTGTACTTATCAGGCAAGCCCTTACGCGCGTGCGTTTCTATAAGGTATGAGGAAGCACCGTCACAAGGGTTCTCAACCGACGTAATCTCCATCTGCAACGGCACGAACACATCAAGAATGAGATGCACAAAACTGTCGCAGCCTGCGGTGCTGATTAGTGCGTCATATTCACCGGGCTTGGAGAGTTGCTCACCATTGAACAGATAGGTCTCGCCATCGGTGATGGAGGCGGTTATTGTATCGTAGATAGCCTCAACAAACCGCAAGTCTGTCACATGCAGGCTGTCGCAGCCTATACGGTTGTAGCCGCGCTCCTTGATCAGCGTATCTTTGACGTAATACACGCCTTTGTACTGATAGGGCGATCCGGCACAAGCCTGCATCACATCCACTACCGAATCAGGACTGACAGCCGGTACCTGTACATCAATGGTCACTATTGTATCACATTGCCCTACACCGGCGGTCAACTTGAATTGGTACTGCGCTTCCTCGTCCGGTAGGCGGAAGGTAATCTTCCATGGCGCTTCTGCCGGGTCATACACGGGAGTCAAGTTGCCGAAATCCCATTTAACATAATCAGGACGCACATCAGTATCCACCGTGTCGCCGGTCACCCAATCACGCGTGCGAATGTGGCTGGTGTTAACCAATGTTATATAGTTACCGCAATCGTGTTGCTTCAACTCATACGATGCTTCAGCGATAGGGAAACGCGGTATGGCATTGGCGTTAAGCGTAAATCCGCAACCGGCATTTGACTTGTATGTCAACTCCACTATATAGTCACGCGTATCACGATAATCAACATTATATATCTTATCACGGCCTAATGTCACGTTTGGTTGGCTGGCAAGGAACCAACGATAGTTGAACCCATCCGGAGCAATAAACTCATTCGTAGGCGTCCAGCCACATTGTATGCCTTGCAGTTTGCCCGAGGTACAAGTCAGTGTAAAATAAGCGTAGCCATAGTGGATGGTTGCGGAGCAACCTATGGCCGTGACCTTGACTTTTACGTGACGTCCGTCGAAATATGCAAGGTTCAATCCCAGTGTAGTCCAGTCGCGCCAGCACACATCCTGATCCGACTCCTCCTTGCCCCAACCATTAGCCGGCACGCGATACCAGCCTTCACCGGAAATCTGCGCAGCAAGATCCACTGTTGTACACGTGCTGAGTGGCACACTCGTCTCGGCATCCACAATATCAATCATCAAACGCGGACGGTCTTTCTCGCCATGCTTGGCGTACTGCAGTACCATCGCATATTGCAGCAGAAGCACGGAGGCTTCCTCGGCATCCACCGTAAAATCGTACTCAATACGAGCCACGCGGGCTGTTTTTTCCCAACTACCTACACGCACAGAAGCCAGCGCACCTTCGGGTACCGTCTTGAGGGGGGCAACCTCGTTGCCTTCCGTATCATACGAGCCGGCAGTCATCATGTCATACTCGTTCGGATCGTAATGTATTGTGTGTCTGCTGGCGGCAGAGGTATAACCGTAATCAATCTTGCGATGAGGCAAGGTATCCAGCACTTTATCATTCTTAGTGTAATCATTCTCCGTCTCACTTGAATAGGTGCAGCGCTCGTCCTTCAGGTCCAGATAATCAAAACAACGCGCATCATACACAAACGCTGTCGGGAAATTGTACCACACGCTCGTATCACCCTCGCATATAATTTGTATCTGATTATCATACACGCCGTCTTGCAGGCCAATGGCATTATAGTTAGTCTGCGGAATATCCTTGATTAACTCCGTCTTGGTATCGCCCATGCGATGCATGCGCAGGTTGAATTTCTCAGCCTGCGACTGCCATGCCATCTGCGCTGTTCGACCTGATAAGCTGATCTTCATATCCGTAGGCATTCCGCAATTGTTACGGCATAATTGGATGTTATCCACACCCGGACCGGGATTGGCTATTCGAGCTGCACTACTGTACACGAATAGGAATACCAGCCGATGTTTCTCGCCATCTGATTGGATGGTATCCACTGCATGCGTCCATACAGCACGATCGGAACGAAGTTCGCTGCCATCAAAATGCAGCATATTATTGACTATCCACTTCGTGGCCTTGTAATCGTCACCCAATTTGCAATACATATCGCCGAAATCACTCTCCGGCACCCATGCCACCAGCAAAGAGGCACGCGACGAGTCGCCACGACACACCCAGTCAAACGCCAGGTCATAACGTCCTGCCTCTAATTGCAGTTCGCGCCACGCTATCATTACGCGCAACTGATCTTTCTGATAACCGGCTGTAACACCTCCATCGGAGGAGATGTACATCGACCTATGCCCCAATGATGCAGTCGCTTCGCCTATCGCCCACTGGTTAAGCCAGGTATAGGCCTCATTTTTCGGTTTGTTCAGTTGCCACAAGGCATTCTCAGCATCATTCTCAAAGTCGCATGTATAGCTATGCGGCAACTGGGCTGCCGCCGTCAGGGTAGCCGCCCATGCGACAAGCATTATGTATACGATTCGCTTTATCATCATTTGTATATACTTTATCGGGGTTTTATCGATGTTTAGTCACAGTTGGTATGCATTCATCACTTAATCGTCCTGCCCAAGATATCGTAGGTTCGTCCGCCATATTCCACCACCAATTGTCCGTCGCGCAGGTAAATTACTACTTGGCGTGCCGATTCGCACACATCATCTACCGCATCGGGCATATTCAGGCTGTTGAACGTGAACGGGCATATCCACTGCACCGTGCCGTCAGGTTCAGTCACACAAACGGTAAACTCCGCATTCTTATCCATCGCCGGGTTGTAGTACCATGAGCCGGTAGCGCCCTCGATGGCTACGCCGTTCATGTACCACTGATAGGATGTAAATACGTATCCGCCGTTATAATCGGTCGAGAGGAAAGCGAGCACATCGTCAAACCGCGCCTCAATCAGTTGACTGGTCAGTTTGACATTGAAGTGCAACGTATCCTTGTATTGTATGTCGCACCAAGGCATATAACTGTATATTACAGCGATACGTTCGCCCGACACGATATGTCCGAAGTGCACCAGCGTTTCGTCACCATCGCGAACAGGCGCATACACCGTGTCGGTCTGGTCGATCTCCACACGTATGCTGTCCACATACTCGCTAACAGTGGTGAAGAACTGCAGCGGCTCGTCGGAGCAGATCATACTTTGTCCGAGCCTATGAACGGGACGAGGAGCCACCAGCAGGTTCAGCGTAACCACACTGTCGCAGCCCGTAACCAGACTCTGGACAATAGCCGAGCGACGCGTGGTAGTGCTGAGTATCTGACCATTGAACTCATACGTAGCGCCCTCGCATATCGTGTCATACACCTCCGCTGTGACGGGTTCGTGCACGGTGAGGTGCAGAATAACCGTACTGTCACAACCGGTGACAACCGACTTGAGGCTGTCATAGTAATCGCCACTGCTGGTGTACGTATCAAGCGAACCGGCGGGGAAGACCACCGACTGCCCGCGGCAGATTGTATCGTACAGGTGCGTTTGTGTGGGTGCTATTGCCGGCACATCCAGTTCAAACCATGCTGTATCTGCGTACAATTCACCCTTGGCATATACCCCAGCCCATACTCCCATACGGATATGGCCGCCCTCGTCGGGCATCGGCACATACGTACCTACGCTGTCATAACCGATAGCCTGATCTGCACCGCCTTCGGTCAGCAGATAACTGTTCTCTATAGTCATATCGTAGCGATGTTCCTCCTGTCCGTTCTGCTGATTGGTCAGTACCGTATGACAGCGATTCCACCATGTATAGCCGTTGCGGCATGAGTCCGGCGTCCAGCGCAGTTCCAGTTCCGCCCTCGGCGTATGGGGCTTGCCGCTTGCCTCAAACCAGTAGCCGCAATCCTTGTTGGTCGGATATGTGACGTGGCACAGATACGTATTCGTATCGGACTCCAACACATAGAAGTACCTGCCGCCATCGGTTATATACGGCGATTGGATGGTCAGCGTGTTGGTGATTGTATCGGTAAACTCCTTATCCGTACGGTTGAACCATGCATAGTCAAATCCCTCCGGCGCAGTGAACATACGTGTTGATGAGCCTTCGCCCCACGGCAGTCCGTCCACGTCGCTGCGCACACAGTTCAGCGTGAAGTACGCATAACCGAAGTGTCCGCCCTGATCGCAGTCATAAGAGGTGAGAATGATGGTGAGTGTCTGTCCAACATAACTATCCACGCTGATACCTATTGTCCGCCAGTCCTGCCATGTTACGGCATGAGAGCTGGAGCCGTCCACCCAGTTCGAACTGTGCCACAAGGCACGCACCTCTGGATCGTTCCACTCCTGCGTGGTCGGAGCGTGGAAGTCCACCGATGCACACTTCATATCAATAGGTTCACCCTGCTCGTCCAGCACATCCAGTGTGAATCGCGGCTGCTCAGTACCCTGATGGTCGGGATTCTCCAACACCATGGCATAACGGATCAGTAATACAGCAGTCGAGTGCGACTCCACTGTGTAGTGGAACGTCATCGACTCATACTCGCTGCCCGTCAGCCAGTTTCCCAAACGTACCGAACCGAACTCGCCTTCAGGAATAGTCTTGAGGCATGCCAGCGTGTCCTGCCCGCTACGGATAACGGTACGCGGATCAACCTCGGTCTTGTCGAAGTGCGTAGTATGACGGCTGCGTTTGTCTTCCGGACCGTAATCCACGCGCGTGTGACCTGCCGGAACACGACCGTTGCGGTATGTCCACTTGCCGTATTCAAACGTTGCATTGTACATATTCAGCGCATCAAAGCAGTCGGTCTGGTACAGATATACGACGGGGAACACGGTATATAGCGTCTTGTCATCGCCGTTAATAGAGCAAATCCAGAACTCATAGGCACCATGCTCCATGTCCTGTAACGTAACTGTATTACCGGTCACCGGCACGGAGGTAAACACATTGTCGGTCTTCTTGCGGTACATCACCTCATAATTCTCGGCATTCCCCTCCCAGCTGATGGTGGAGGAGTTAAGGGTGGTGGTAACATGTATGTTGCTTGGATAGCCCGTGGGAGAGGCTTTAGCCAGTTGGAAATTGTCGATAGCGACAGATGTGATACTATCCTTGACCGTCACGTCGGTATTCACCCATACAAACAGCAGACGGGTTGTTGTCTTGTTAGCCTGCGCAACGGGGATAGTGACGCGCGTCTGAACGTGCCGCCAGGCATCGCCGTCTATCAGGCGCTCATCGTCACCCATCAGCTGAACGGAAGTTGCCACCCATGTAGGCTCAACGCTGTTACCCAGACACTTCAATCCGCTATTCGGACGATTGGCATACACGATTTTCAGGTAACCTTTGGTCTTGTTACCCAAGCCCATCCAATCGTAAGCTATATCATAGTCGCCAGCCTCAAGTGTGATGTCACGATAAGCGAGAAGCACGTTGTTCGTTGAAGCATAGGTGTTGCTTAAACCTCCGTCTTGCGACACATACATCGAATTGTCGCCGGTATAAGCGATGGCACTGCCAATAACCCAACGGTTATCCGTCGTGATGGTGTTCACCGAGGGGTTAAGCACCCAGTTCTGATTCTCTGCTTCGTTCTCAAAATCGCACAAGTACGGCAGATCAGCCATCGTAATGGCGGCGCCGTATGCACGCATAACTGACAGCCAACAGCTGACTGCTAACAGCATGAGTATGTATAATCGTTGTTTCATTAGTCCTTAACACAAGTAGTACATTTCGTCTTCTGAGGAAGGGGTATGAGCGCGGTAACGCGAGCTCCAATCAGCAACGGCATATACGTATCCGCTGTACCCAGCACGCTGTACTCACCAAACGCACTTACATACACCTTGGTCGATCTCTGCTTGCGGTAGCGACCATTATCCGCGCCATAGACACAGTAGCCTATCTCCGCACATGCTCTCAACTGTACCGCAGACGGGAGTACGACAGGTTCGTCGGCGTAAGGTTCGTTGCTCACATAGCCGTGGTTAGGCATGTCAACAAACGAGTTCATATAGCGGTCATAATCCGCCTCCAGCGAATAATTGCCCCACTCACTGCTTCGACCCCAAATATCCGCATTCAGCTTTATGCCTGCCAAGAAATAGAACTTATCCCATTCACCGCCGAGCATAACCGGCAGACTAATACCTGCATGTTTTATCATGCACCGGCGTTCCGTCCAAGTATGATGTCCCGTATAATCATAGCCCTGTTCATCTTTCGCCGGTTCGTACACTTGAGTCAAAGCAGTAGGTCGCAACCAAGCCTGTCGGTACTCGGAACCCAAGCCTACATCGAACAGGAAATGATTGTACACCAGCCGATATCCGACACCTATTCCGGGAGCAAAGCCGTTACCGGATAGTCCTTTCTCCGTCATGCCGCTGCCCACAATACTCCGGGCTGCATTATACGTCATAGCATCGGCTGCATCTATAGCAGTGCCACCGTTGGCAAACTCACGCGCGTATGAAAGATCAGCCGAGACACGAATATAATGATGCATTGCATTACGCGATGAGTACCGCGATGTGTGCCGACGAGCCGGATACGCACACATTGCAATGAGCAAAGATATGCCTACCAGCAACATTCTATTTGTATGCGAAACATTCATTCGAAACATCAAAAGGTTTTACTGCATAATATCAGCTTTCGGCTTTTAACAGATTTTGCCCAAATCTATAGTATATCGCTTAGGTCCTCAATTTTCACAAAGGGCAAAATCGCCTGCAAAATTACATAAAATTAAGCAAAATTACAACTTTTAGACGCAAAAACACGCGAATTTCTTACACTTTGAAATATAGACATTGCACACGCCGGTCTTTCGAAACCTTTCGAACACTTGCGTACGCGCCGGCGCATACGCCTGATATATATACGGAATAATGCAAGTAGTTGTTATCAAAAATCACAACCGCATTGTACATTTAGCATAATTAAGGGCAAAAAATTTGCATTTATCAAAAACTTTTACTATCTTTGTAGGCTTTTTGTGCGTCATAGGTGACACGCCCTATCGCGAAAGCAACACGCCAACAGGTATTAACTGCGACAAATATAAAACAATACAATAGTTATGCAAATCAATCATTCAGAATTCAAAGACCTCACCTCGGTAATCACGCTGACGCTCACGCCCGCCGATTACGAGGAGGCAGTAACCAAGCAGATCCGTCAGATCCGTCAGAAGGCTGACATTCCGGGCTTCCGCAAAGGTATGGTGCCCGCAGGACTGATTAAAAAGATGTACGGCAAGAGCGTCCTGGCTGACGTGCTGAACAACAAGATTGCCGAAGAACTCAACAAGTACATTGAGGAGCAGAAGTTCCACATCCTCGGTGACCCGCTGCCCAACGATGAGCTCACGCCATCAATGGATCTGGACAACGATACCGAGTTCACCTTCGCCTTCGACATCGCTGTACCGGAGGAGTTTGACGCCAAGCTGACCGGCAAGAACAAACTGACAGCATACACTATCATCGTTGACGACAAGATGGTGGATAACCAGGTTAACTCGTACGCCGAGCGCTTCGGTGAGTATGTGGATGCCGATGAGGTACAGGACGGTGACGTGCTGCGCGGCACACTGACCGAGCAGAAGGAAGGCGGCATTGTAAAGGAGGACGCTATCCTCAACCCGCAGTACATGGCTGACAAGAAGCAAGCCAAGCTCTTCACGGGCGCTAAAGCGGGCGACGTGATCACTTTCAACCCCATGAAGGCGTTCCAGAACGAGACCGAAGTGGCATCACTGCTCGACCTGAAGAAGGACGAGGTCAAGGACCTCAACTCCGACTTCACCTTCACCCTCACCTCCATCACGCGCCACAAGGCTGCTGCCATCGACGGCGAGCTGTTTGCAAAGGTTTATGCCGCTGACGCGCCGAAGGATGAGAAGGAGTTCCGCGCACGCGTGAAAGCAGAGATTGAGGGCAACATGGCAGAGGATGCCAAGTACAAGTTCGGACTCGACGCCAAGGCAGCTATTCTGAAGAAAGCCGGTGAGTTTGCACTGCCGGAAGCTTTCCTCAAACGCTGGGTAGCTGCTACCAACAAAGATATGAAACCCGAGGATCTGGATCGCGACTTCCCTGAGATGATCAAGCAACTGCGCTGGCAACTCGCCAAGGATCAGCTCATGAAGGAGTACGGCATCAAGGTCGAGAAAGAGGACGTTGAGGCGTACGCACGCGAGGTAGCACGCATGCAGTTCATGCAGTACGGCATGATGCACGTTGAGGAGCAGTACCTCAAGTCGTTTGCCGACAACATCCTGAAGGACGAGAACCAACTCCGCGGCATCGTAGAGCGCGTGGCAGAGAACAAGATCTACGACCATCTGCGCACCGTTGCCAAGATTGAGGAGAAAGCTATCTCCTATGAGGATTTCGGAAAAATGATGCGCGAGAATGGATAAATGAGACAATAGTCGAAAGTCGAAAGACAATAGTCGAAAGACAAAAGTTAAATTATGACTGCACACAATACGCTCGACAATCTTACGATGCTTATGCACCGATATGACGGAGTGTTTGTGCTGACCGACGAGCAGGTAGCCAAGTGCTGCCTGCCCGTTGTTTTAAACATGTACCAGCCAAGTTTGGCTGATACGTCAACATTGATCCTGCCTGCCGGTGAGGAATACAAGAACCTCAGTTCTGTGCAACGAATCTGGGATTTTCTGTTCGATCAGGGCGCTACGCGCAACAGTTTGCTCATCAATATAGGCGGCGGAGTGATATGCGACATGGGAGGTTTTGCAGCCTCCACCTACATGCGCGGGATACATTATATGAATATCCCCACTACCCTGTTGGCGATGGTAGATGCCGGCACGGGCGGCAAGACAGGTATCGACTACACGCCCCAGTCAGCAGAGGGCGGCATTGCGTCATTGAAGAACGCTATAGGCGTGTTCGCCGAACCGGTAGAAACGATTATCCGCCCCGAACTATTGGCTACGCTGCCAGCCGAACAACTGTTGTCCGGCTATGCCGAGATGATCAAGCACGCCATACTGCAAGGGCGCAAGCAGTTGGACGAACTGATAGAGTACGACCTGCGCCAGACAGCCACACCTGCTTTCGGCGAGCTGATCAGGCAGTCGGTAGCCTTCAAGCAATCGATAGTAGAACAAGACCCTCACGACAAGGGTCTGCGCCAGATACTGAACTACGGTCACACCATAGGTCACGCCATTGAAGCGTTGCTACTACGTAAGTCGAAAGTCGGAAGTCAAAAGTCGAAAGCAGAAATCAGAAATCAGAAATCAGCTAAGCCACACGGCTATTGCGTGATGTACGGCATGGTGGCAGAGACCTACCTGTCGCACCTGATCTGCGGTTTGCCGGCAGAGGTAGTAAGTACACTCAGCCGGTTTATGCTGGAGAACTACGGTGCTGCGCCCATCACTTGCAGCGACTTTGATAACCTGGTGCAACTCATGCTGCATGACAAGAAGAACAAAGAGCAAGGCACAATCGTTTGCTCCTTGCTTCAAGACGTAGGCAAGCCCGTTGTCGGGCAACCAATCACTATAGAACAACTCCGGGAAGCAACAGAATACCTGTGCTCGCTATAAGCGGCACAGGTATTTTTTCTTCGTATAATATCAGCCAAGTTTGGCTGATTTATCACAAAGTTTGGCTGATTAATCGCTGAACTTCGCGCAGAGGAACTCGCGGTTGAGTCGAGCGATGTTAGCCAGGCTGACCTGCTTCGGGCACTCGGCAGCGCAAGCGCCGGTGTTCGTACAGTTACCGAAGCCCAGTTCATCCATCTTAGCCACCATAGCTTTGGCGCGAGCCTTCGCCTCGATCTTACCCTGCGGCAGCAGAGCGAGCTGGCTGACCTTGGCAGCAACGAACAGCATAGCCGATCCGTTCTTGCAAGCCGCAGCACATGCACCGCAACCGATACAGCTGGCAGCGTCCATCGCTTCGTCAGCAGCAGGCTTGGGGATAGGTATCGCATTGGCATCAGGCACACCGCCGGTGTTAACCGAGATGAATCCTCCGGCAGCCATGATCTTGTCATACGCCTTGCGGTCAACCATCAGGTCTTTGATTACAGGGAACGCGTGACTGCGCCACGGCTCAACGGTGATGGTATCGCCATCGTTGAACTTACGCATGTGGAGCTGGCAAGTGGTGATAGCGCTGTCAGGTCCGTGAGGATGACCGTTGACGTACATTGAGCACATACCGCAAATACCCTCGCGGCAATCGTGGTCGAAGGCAACGGGATCCTTGTGCTCGCTGATGAGTTGCTCGTTCAGAATATCCATCATCTCAAGGAACGACGCACCCTGGAAGATGTGTTTGAGTTCGTAGGTCTCAAAGTACCCTTTGGCTTTTGGTCCGGCTTGACGCCAAACGCGGACCTTGATGTTGATGTAGCTGTCCATGTATGTTGAGTTAATTTATGCCTTAAACAAAATACGGCTGCAAAGTTACAAAAATTTATTGAGAAATGCAAATTTATTCTTAATAATTATTCGAATATATGCATTTTTTTTCATTTATTAGTATTTGAGGAACTTTATTCCGTTCTGTATAAGCACACCTGTTGCGTCCTCGCCCACCTGAATGCCAAGCACATTATATACCGGCAACTGCCAGTTGATTTGGGATGAATTGCCGAACAACGCATCGACATCAGTAGGCGTTTCAGTGGTGTCGGTAGTGTACATCATCTTGGAGCCCATAGGCAGGTTGGTAGAACTTACCTCCGGCACATCCTTTAGGTCAAAGTAGGCTTTGTACTGCCCTGTAGTGGCATGACCGCCTTCTGTTACGAGACGCAGACGGCTGTTTGACAAGCCATAGCAACCGGCAGGTACCGCCAACGGTTCCTCACTGATATTTCCTACCAATCCCGGCGCAGGAACGACCTCGGTAGCCGTAATCACGCCGTAATATGCATTCAGCGGAGAAGAGAGTGTATGAACTACGTATGGTCTGCCGGCTTCCAATATACCTTCTTCAGGCGTCAGAGCAATACCTGTGACCCTGTTACCGGTTACGAACTTACCTGAGACATTAAATACTTCGGCAGTCTCAAGGAAAGTCTGGCTGACAGCATACGGCAGACAGATTGTGATATACTGGTCGTCAGTTACTCCGCCACGGGTGTAGGTCTCAGCCTGTTGCAAGGCATCGAGACTCTGCTCGGCTGCAGAGAGTGACAGGTGCCAGTTGTTGGCATCGTTGCCTGTCTTGTCGGCGACAACAAAGGCGCGGTTCTTGCTATCGTAGCACAAACCTGTATTGTCGGCTGTTACGAACTGACCGTCATCGTTGACAGTCCATGCAAAACGCTCTGCACGCATAGCAATGCTCTTTCCGTTCACAGCCAGGTACAGACCGGTGCTGTTGGAGAGGTAGTTGCTAACGCGTCCGCGCTGAATATACCATGTGATGTCAGCAGTGTTTGTTCCGGGTTTGTAGTAGTAGGTGTCGTTGAGACCGATTAGTTCGAGGGCAGCGATAGCCGAATCGGTTACTTCGTGCGTTACGGCAAAGTATGCTCCGTCCAGTTCGCTAACCATCATTATCGGCTCGGGTGCCGAGCATGTAGAGGTGGTGTAGTACGTAGTGCTTGCGCCGGCAGCACTCCAAGTGACAGAGACGCTTGTCAGATACATCGCACCACTGGCGGAACGAAGACCTATATATGCATAATCTCCGGTAACAGTTAACTCGGTAGATGTACCGCAAACGATTGTGCCTAACAATGTACCTTGATTACTGCTATCATACAAGTCTGTTGCGTTGGAATATGCTGTATTCTTACCGTAGATATTCAACACTCTTCCGTCTGTCGTTGAAGAATTCCACACTACAGCGACTTTTGTCGCGGCGCCACCAGAAGCAGTGGTAATGATTCCTGAGTTACTATTATTACTACGGAGTTGGATTGATTCTTTGTCTCCGGCTGACTGACCGGCATATACGGCATTGGAAGTAAGCGCTTTACCACTCCAGTCACTATACGTAGTGCCGGTAATACCAGTCGTTGCACGAGTCAGTTCGTCGGTTACGGTACTTGCTCCGCCACCAGCCTCGGTGTAACTGAATACAGCATAATAATCGCGGGCTTTTGTTGCGGTGAAGTCGGCAATCCATGATTGCGCGGTGGTGTTATCTGAATCCAGCGTACTCGTCCACCAACCAACGAAAGTATAACCGCCATCACACGATTCAGGCGTGGAGGGGACTTCGGGGGTGCTGCCTTCATATACGTTTTGCGAGCTTGCAAGTGTGCCCTCCACGTAGAAGTTTATGGCGTACTTTTGCTTCTCGACAAATGTAGCAGAAATCGTCACATCGCTCTCGGGCATAGTGAATGTGCGTGTATTACCCTCGCCGTTGACTGCAATAGGACTTTCGTTTTCATCCTCAACGGTCAACGTAGCAAGCTCGTACCACTCATCAGGAGTGATGGTGACGGTTACTATGCTTCCAGAAGCGGCTGTTCCGCTTGGTGAAGTTGTGATAGAACCATGTTCGGTATCGTTGACAGTAATCTCGTACAGCACGGGTGCCGAACACGAGGTTGAGTAGTCGGTGTAAGTGGTTGTGCTGCCAGATGTGTACTTGTAGAAAGCAAATGACTGACCTCCAATATTTGTGCTTGACGAAGTATAGCACCGCCAATCAGAACTATTATAAATACCTACATAACGAGAGGTTGCAGTGTTGTAGAGGTATCCGCTACTTATGGTGAATGCTTTATTATCATTGGTTCCCACACGTACACCATTGTTGGTATTCGTGCAATACAGCCAAGTGGAAGTAGAGCCATTCGGATAGAACGTGTATCCATCCGTTGCATTGCCAGATATATTCCACTTAAGGTTATCCGCAACCGTGCCGGAAATCTTACCATCAGAAATAGTGACACTTGTTGCAGTCGGAGCACTACTTGTGCCATTGTTATTGGTCATAGCATAGTTGCTGCCGTTATTGCCCACAATTACGAAAATATCGGAACTTGTCAGATCGGCAATTGCCGTCTCCGACCAGCCTCCAGCACCACTACCGCTTGTTGATTGGGTGGCAAACACGGCGTAGTAATTCGTGCTGTTGTTGGAGGGCATAGTTTTGGTGTTTGCATCCGTGAACAGGTCAGCGGGTGCTGTGGTTGCATCCGAGTAGTCGGCAGTTGCTGTCCAACCCATAAAGACCTTTCCGTTGCAATCGATTGTCGGGTCGGATATACCGGCAAGTGCCTCGCCTGCATATTTTTCTTCTGGGGTCGGTGTGCCAGATACATACCAGTTGACAGTATATTTCGTATCCTCAACCATGGTGACAGTGATAGTCACATCCTTATCCGGCATAGTGAATGACCAGTTGTTACCCGTTCCGGTGACAGTTACACCGCCTTCGGCAGTTACGCTACCTACCGAGTAGTGCGCAGCAGGGGTAACCATGATAGTTACCTTTGTGCCATAAGCCACATTGTTCACGGGCGAACTGCTGCTATTATTCACCTTAACTGTTGCGCCGGTCGGTGACGGAGAGAAGGCCACCTTGTGGGTGTTCACCTGCCAAACAGCGTAGAGAGTAGTAGCAGCCGTAATGGTGATTGACGCGCCATCGTTATAGACCTTTGCGCCACTTGCTTCTGTAGCCCAGCCTTGGAAGGTGTAACCGGTGCGGCTGAAGGTGTTTGCCGTAAGAGCGGTTGCTGTATTGTAATCAACTTGCTGTGTTGTGGTGGTACTGCTGCCGTCGTTCTTGTCGAAGGTAACGATTACCTTGCCGTTGACCGTGAAGGTTGAAGAAGTCACATCTTTCGGGCAGTAAGTTCCGTCGCCAGCCCAATGGGCGGTAACGGTGGCTGTACCGGCACTCTTCGGCGTCACTTTACCGTCGGAAGCTACGGTCAGCACCGATTCGTCGCTTGAAGTGAACGTACGTGTGCCGTGTCCTGCGCCAACGGTTGGTGCAGCAGTAGCACTGCCGCCAGCGGTCAGAGTGTAAGACGCGTAGGTGAATGTCGGGTCATCCCATGCAGTACAGCCAACAGGCGTCGTTGTATCCTCGTCGGCAACGCTCTCACAGATTGTGGCGGTTGCATTAGCGATGACAGAGGTGGTGTAACTGAGACCGTTGACCAGACCTGTGATGACGCAGGTGTTTGTCGAGCCGGAGTGCGTAACCTCGCCTATCTCTACATCGCCACACTCGGTGGTGTAACCTACGCCCTTGTCGATAGTCACCGAATAGCCGTTCGTTGCATTAGTGACGTCACTCCAGGTCAGGGTTATTGTGCCATCAGACGGAGTAGCTATAACTGCCGGTGTGGATAACTTACCCGAGCAGTTGCAATCCTCCGGTTCGCTGGCGTAGTAGGTTGTGGTTGTTGAGCCACCGCCGGAAGTTGACCAAGTTATAGTAATCTTATCAAGGTACAATGCGCCTGAATTGGAACGGATACCAATATACTCATAATCTCCGCTCACGCTTAATTCTGTTGAGGTACCGTTTTCGATTGTACCTAACAATGTGCCTTGATTACTGCTGTTATACAAGTCTGAAGCAGCAGAGTATGCAGAATTCTTGCCATAGATATTTATTGTTCTTCCGCTGCTTGTATTTGAATTCCAAGTCACAGTAACCTTTGCAACCTTACCACCGGAAGCAGTGGTTACAATACCCGAATTACTATTATTGCTACGCAACTGAATTGCGCTATTGCCACCGGCAGAGTTACCTGCGTAGACAGCATCCGAACTTGCAGTTTTTCCTGACCAACTTGAGTACGTTGAACTGCCACTTGAGACACCTGTTGTGGTTAGCGTTAATTCATCATCCGTAGTACCCATCGTTGCGCGGTGCGGTGCACTGCCGACGGATTCGGTCTTGGCATAGACTGCATAAACAGTTGAAGCCGAAGTTACAGAAGTAACGTATGAGGGTTTTGCCGTTGTAGCGGAAGACACATCGGTTGTTGACCAGCCGTCGAATGCCCAGTTATCACAAGCATCAGTCTCGGCATTCTTGGCAGGCAAGTTATATGTACCTGATTGTCCGGTAATGGCCTCTGTGACACCATTGCGCGAGAGGATAACTGTATAGGTAGTAGTTACAGGCGGAGTGTAGCCTTCGAATGTCGGGGTGAGGTTTGCCAATGTGACTGTCTCACCAGTATGGTTACCCCAGATGTATTCCACCAGTTCGGGATAATCGATGAACGGGTTACGGTTGCCCTGCTTGGACTGAATACCGTCGTTGCGGTCTATCTCTTTCTGCGAAACCGGATCTTCACGGTGCCACTTCAGAAGAAGCGCCACGCCGTAAGCAGTTAAGCCATAATATTTGTCTGCAGTGTAAGCAGTATTGAAGATAGCAGCACCATCGTCTGTGGTGAATGTCTGGTAATCACCATTTGCCCACTTTATCATCGTACCGAAATAGCCGCGTGCAAAGTCGCCTTTGTACTCGTCCATCGGTTCGAAGACAGGAGTCACGCTACATGATTGCGTGGATGATCCCGATGTATTCAGTATCGAATTAGATATACTTATACTTTTGGCTGTTCCCAGTTTGCATCCTGATTTCGAAGTATATGAAGCAGTTGCTACTTCGCCAAAGGCATAGTTGCTGCGTTTGCTGTTAACATAGCCGTCAGTCGGTACGACATGGAAAAGGTCTGTGCCGGGAGTGTATGAGCTTGTCGAACCACCAAACCAACTTTTGGGAATAGAGTGCTCACGGTTGTACGAGTCACCTTCTTTGCTGTAGTTTCTTCCTTGCGTCGAACTACCGCAGGTATATGAGGTAGCATTGCTGTACATATCCCATACTTTGCCTGAAGAGTTTATATCAATGGCGCAATAGGCAGTCCATACTCCGTCATACGACACGCCTTTATAGCCTGTCTTGGATATAGTATGCAGAGCATCAAAGAGGTTCTTGCCGCTCTTGCCATCAACTGCGTTATAGTACGTCGGAGTAACAGCGTATAGATTACCCAAGACACACCAGACGGTGAACGCAAGGGCGATAATATATTTAGTAGTCTTCATAACTATTGTGTGTTTCATGATTGGGACTTAATAGAATACGGCATAATAAGTTACATCAGCATTAACAGCACCTCCGGCGGAGATAAATGCCGGAGCAGAAGCACCGGTGTAGTGTTCGGTAGTTGTCCAGCCGGCAAAGGTCAGACCATCGTAGCCTCCGGGATTCTCAGGCAGTACGAGTGCTGCGCCGGGAGCGTAGTCCTGCGTTGTGAATACGTCACCGCAGACCATGTATGTAACAGTCTTGGGAGCAACAACGTTGATTGTGTAAGTGGCGGTTTTGGTTGTACCATTCTCGGTGTAAGTGACCGTCACAGTCTTGCTGCCTGCTGTGGACATATCCGGTGACACAGTTACGCCGGTCGGTTCAACGGTTTGTGATGAGCAGTTGCTATAGTTGGCAGTTACTACCAGGCCTGTATAATCCAATGTAGCGCCTATGGCAAACGACTTCTGTACCGAGGAGGTGTTGAGGCTTATGCTTGAAAGAGCACACAATTCGCCACAAGCAAGCGAGTAGTCGGAGTACGAGGCTCCGCCGCCATAATTAATAGTCACGCCGCAGACATAAATGGAGTTAGTAGTACAAGTTACAGTAATCTTTGGCGCGCCACTTGGTTTAGTGCTTGAGAAGTCAAATGACAAGTCACGCGCAGAAGTGCCACCTGTTTTCGTAACGCTCTGCGTCAATTCAGTTGTTCCGATACCAATTTTTATCGAACCGACTCCATTACTTGCATTCGTACAATAACTTACGACAACTGAAGTCACATTGCTATACGTTGCCGGACATGTGGCATTAGCCCCCGAAGCACCGGTAGTAACTTGTACACCGCTATTGTTATATCCTGCGCCTTCCTTGCCTGAAGTCCAATTAGATGGAGTAGCGTTCCATGACTTATTAGAGAACGAATAACTTGCGCTCTCAGGAGCGCCACCGCTGCCGGTTTGAGTGGCATAGACGGCATAGTATGTTGCACCAGGTGTTACGGTTACGCCAGCAGCAGAAGTGAACAGGTCGGAAGGTTTGGATCCTGATACAGAGCTATTGGCAGTCCAGCCGACAAACTTTTTGCCATTCGGACAATCTGCCGGGGCGTCAGGAAGAGTAGGCGTACCACCGATGGCAACATTAGTTGCGAGCATACTGCCATTGGCGTACCAAGTGACAGAAGGTGAGCCGTAAGCCATAATCTCCACGTCACCGGTCACAGAGGCTATAGAGAATGTATTGGTGCTGCTGTTGTACGTAAAACCAGTGCCATAGGTCAGCGTTGTGCCGCCCATTGAAACATCCCAGCAACCTGCGTCTGCCAGCGTATATCCTGCGTCAGGCGTAACAGGAATATTCAATGCTGCATTTTTGGCAACTGCGCCACTGAGTTCTTCGGTGCAGTTCTCGCCTAACATAGCGTAGCTGTAGCGGTTCTTGGTCCAAACCACGGTGATGGTTATGTTGTTGGACGCATCGCCGGTGATGGCTGTTCCCTTGATTGTCAGCGTCTTCTTGTCAGCACTTAAGGTGTAGTGCGTACCGCTGGTCAGCGTTGTGCCGCCTAACTGGACAGTCAGGCTTGTATAGTCGTATGTGGCATCAATAGGAGTGATTGTAGCGGTCAATCCTGTGCCATTCTCCACGGTAGTGGCACTCGGCGTAACGGTACAGCCTGTAGCATTTATAACTACGTCGTGTCCGCTCACGCCGCCGTTGTACTTGAAGGTAATGTTTCCGGAAGATTTGGTGATCTCCGTAAGCGCACAGCCTGTAAACGGTGTATAGGATTTAACACTACTTGTAGGGAACAAGTCACTTGCATAACCGTAATTCTTCGTCTTGCCGTCAGCCGGAACAATTGTGCAACGCGGATTACCGGCAGTGTTGTTCGGCTCGTTGTTGCTCCAGGCTGTCGAGTTATATTTTACCTGCCACACCAGCATACCCGACCCGGGCAGACCGGCATCCCAACCTGTCTTTTGGCGGTTCTCAATATAGTAGATTGTCCCCGTGTTGGTATAAGGCAAGAGCGATGTACCGCCGGTTATCTGATATGCGTCATCGTAACCGGTTGTCATCGTAACGTTCGCCTTGGCATCTTTGGCAAGGAGCTTCGGCGTAGCCCATCCCATGAAATATTTGTCGTATATGCTATAGTTCGGCGGTGTCATTTCGTCGTTGTTATAACTACCTTGATCCATCAACGACCATGTGCCCGGAGTTACACCATTGTTATCGTTGGTGCCGTAATCAGTATCGTAGTAATCAGGCAGGCCTAACACGTGGCTGAACTCATGACACAGCGTTCCTATACCCGAACGTGAACCATCGCTCTTCAACTCCGCCGAGCATACATAGTTGTTTATCCGCTTACCATCCAAACGCGGCAAGTTGCTGTACGAATATCCCGAATTACCATGTGTTTGACCGTAATAAAGTGCACTCGCCAGTTCCCAGTTGTGCGGCCAGATTGTTTCCGATGTTCCGCCTGCAGCCTGTCCTTTGCCTGCGTAGAAGAAATATACGATATCCACATAACCGTCACTGTCGCTGTCATACTTGCTAAAGTCACAACCTGCGGCATCTGCAGCCTTTACAGCGTCTATCACAAAGTCGGCTATGTACATATCGTTCTCCTGACTGCCGTTTATCGTTCCCTGCTCACCGTAATACACAAGGTTATTGGGCAAAGTCACAGGTCCGAACACGTCAAATGCCGGCACATACTGGCCATTGGACTGCGCCTTGAAGTAATCTACCGCCGAGCCTGTAGCACCACCATAGCTATAGCCCTCTTGGTTAAGCATGTTATCAAAAGCGGTGGCATTGTTCGCCGACTTGAAACTCACATTGGCAAACTGCACCAGTATCACCAGTCCTTTCGGCGCAAAATTTCGTTCGCCAATAGCTCGGCGAGGCCGAGATTTGTACATATTCGAAGCTTTACGCAACGCCCTGAACTGAGCATCTGTCGGGTGCTGTTCATCATTAACAACGAACGTGCCGTCGGGTTGCTCGACGGCGACCTTGCCGTCTTCGGTCTCCCAATAGTGATAGAACTCATCACCGACCTGACGGATAGTGATGGTTGTGCCATCTGGCTGCGTGCGGGTCTGCCAACCGCGATAAGCGGGCACCGCCCATGAAGCACCTGTGGCGATCATCAGCGCACAAAGCACCGATAAAAAACGGGGATATTTGTTTTTCATTGTATTGTAAAGATTGTGATTATTTTTCTTCTGCCCTTACCTTTTGCCATTGTGTCAGTCGGAAGTTGTGCGCCACCACAAGCCATGCAAGAACTTGCAAAGTTCGTTTTCGGTAAGCGTGCGCGTGCGAACACTTATGACAAAAAGCCCACAAAGATACAAAAAATTATTCGATTTTACAAATTAAATGCTGTAAAACATAGTTTTTATTCCAAAAATCATAATATTCGGCAATCAAATCGAAAGTTTTGGAACATTTTTCAAATACATTCTTTTGTCGGATTTTTTCAAAAAAAAGGACAAAAAGTATATATACTATGTATATATAGTATATGTTTACAAAATTGAAAATAAGGCTGTTATCATACGGGTATCATACGGGTATGTTGCGGTTATATTATGGTAAGGGCTCGATATGGTATCGAAAACGGGGCGGAAATGGGTCGAAAACGGAACGATCGAACGGAACGATCGAACGGAACGGATAAGCGGAACGGATAAGCGGAACGGATAAGCGGAACGGGTGAGACGAATGGGCGGGACGGATGAGCGGAACGGGTGAGACGGATGGGGACAAAGGAGAGAGAAGATTTAGCGGCAAATTGATTACACGAGTGGACAAAATAACAGATATCGGGGAAAAAGTAATGCCAAAATTTGCAAATACGGAAAAGTTTTTGTAACTTTGTAGGCTTTTTGTGCGCACGCATGCCACCACGCGACATATAATGTATGCACGCTTGTATGGGATATAGGCACGTTTGTGCGGGCGAGATTGCGAATCAATTGATACGAAAGAAACAGAAATGATTGAATACATCCAAGGAGAGTTATCAGAGCTCAGTCCCACGCTGGCTGTCATCGAAGCGGCAGGCGTAGGTTATGCAATCAATATTGCGCTTACAACATTTACGCAGTTGTCGGGAAAGGAACGTGGCAATGACAGAGTAAAGACCGCTACGCTGACAGAATATAGACCGGCTACGCCTGACAGAGGCGCAGCAGGGCAGGTGTGCCGGTTGTATTGCACGGAGATCATTCGCGAAGATACGCACGAGTTGTACGGTTTTCCGACGAAAGGCGAGCGTCAGTTGTTTGAGATGCTAATGACCGTGAGCGGCATAGGCGGGAACACGGCACGGCTGGTAATGTCGGCATACTCGGCAGCAGATATACGTCAGATCATAGCTACGGGTAACGTGAAAGCGTTGAGTTCGATCAAAGGCTTCGGTCCGAAGACCGCGCAGCGCGTTATTGTTGACCTGAAGGACAAAGTGCTGAAGGTAGATTTAGGTGCAGACACTCCGACGAACCTGTTTGACGAAGAGCCCGTATCCGCGGACTCGGAAGTAAAGACCGAGGCTGTAAGCGCGCTGACAATGCTCGGATTTGCAGCCGCAGCAAGCAGCAAGGCGGTAGACAAGATTCTGACGCAGAACCCGCAAGCAACGGTTGAGGCGGTGATTCGCCAAGCTCTAAAACTACTATGATCAGCCATGCATGGCTGATGCATGGGAGCCTTGGAAACGGGCTACAAGATAGCCCTGAAACGAACGAAAGAAGACTGATAATTGAGAAATAAATCCCTATACATACTATTGATCTCGCTGGCTTTGCTGGTGAGTCAGGCTGGTTGGGCGCAGTTGCCTGACTGGCTTGCTCCGTCGAGTTCGAGGAACAAGTCCACAACAACGACCACGACACGTGACCGTCGTCCGCCGCGTAACAACGACAAGTCAGGCGACGCAGGAAAATCAAACGACAGCGGGAAAGCCGACAAGTCAGGTGACGCAGACAAGACCAGTACAGCCGCAGCCACGACGACGGATGCGGCTATTGATCCGACCGTACCTACAGCCGAACAGGATTCGGCAATCCGCGGTACAATGCAGTTCGAAGACACGCAGACGACCACCGTAGAGTACAATCCGGATAACGGGTATTACATCATTCACACGAAGATCGGCGATGTGGATATAGCCACTCCGTATCTGCTTAACCAGGAGGAGTACTTGAGTTACAGCGAACGCGAGCAGATGAACCGCTACTGGAAGCAGAAGATCAGCGAGGTTGAGCACAGCAACGAGCGTAAGTTCGATATCACGGATATGAAGTTTAACATCGGTCCGGCAGACAAAGTGTTCGGTCCGGGCGGTGTGCAACTGAAGATGCAAGGAAGTGCGGAGTTGCTATTCGGCTTCAAGCACCAGTACATCGACAATCCATCTTTGACAGAGCGTTCGCGCAACAACAATATCTTCGACTTTGACGAGAAGATACAAGCGTCGATCAACGGCAAAGTAGGCGACAAGCTGAACTTCAACCTGAACTACAACACCGAGGCGTCGTTCAGTTTTGACCAGCAGAACCTGAAACTTGCGTACAAAGGCAAGGAGGACGATATTATCCAATCGATAGAAGGCGGTAACGTTACGATGGATCTGAACAGCAGTCTTATCCGCGGCACGCAGGCGCTGTTCGGCGTGAAGGTAGGATTGCAGTTCGGCAAGTTGAAAGTGCAGGCACTGGTGTCGCAACAGAACTCGCAGAGCCAGAGTGTGAGCAGCGAAGGCGGCGCACAGATGACGAAATATGAGGTAAACATTGACAGTTACGACGAGAACCGGCACTTCTTCCTTAGTTACTTCTTCCGCGACAACTACGAGACCGCCATGCAGACGTTGCCCTACGTAGCGAGCGGCGTGACGATCAACCGAATAGAGGTGTGGATAACGAACAAACGCGGTGCATACGACCAGGCGCGAAACATATTGGCGCTGAGTGACCTGGGCGAGAACGACTCGAAGCATATCAGTCTGGGCGCAGGCGGCACGCCGCAATGGACAAGTCTGAATATGCCTGTTCCGTCGAACAAAGCGAACGACGAGTATGACGCCGTGCTGAGCGTGGGCGACGTGCGCGATATACAACAAATGACATCCGTCATGCAGGCGAACTTCAGCAACTTAGTGCCGGGCGAGGATTATGAGAAACTGGAATCGGCGCGGTTGCTCAGCAGTTCGGAATATACGCTGAACGGCGCGTTGGGATATATATCGCTGAAGAGCGGTCTGAACCAGGACGAGGTTCTGGCAGTTGCATACGAATATACGTATGGCGGCAAGGTTTATCAGGTAGGTGAGTTCTCTACCGACAAGATAGGCGCTGACAGTACGCTAACCGGACAAAAAGCTCCGGCACTTATACTGAAGATGCTGAAAGGCAGCAACAACGCTCCGAAGCACAAAGGTCGCGGCACGTGGGACCTGATGATGAAGAACGTGTATTCATTAGGTGCGACGAGCATGACGAGCGAGAAGTTCGAGTTGTACGTCATGTACCGCAACGACTCGGTGGGCACCGAGTTGCAGTACCTGCCGGAGAGCGTGATCAAAGGTAAGCAGTTGCTCAGAGTAATGAACCTCGACCGTCTGGACAGCCGCAACAAACCTTCGCCTGACGGCAAGTTCGACTATATAGAAGGCTACACGGCGCTTTCGGGTAGCGGGCGAATCATCTTCCCTGTACTGGAGCCGTTCGGTGACTACCTGCGTCAGGCGATAGGCGATGACGCTATTGCAGCCAAATATACGTTCCAGGAGTTGTACGACTCGACGCTGGTGAACGCCCAGGAGATGACCGAGAAGAACAAGTTCAAACTTGTGGGTAAGTTCAAAGGCTCCAGCGGCAGCGAGATCCGTCTGAACGCGATGAACGTGCCTCGCGGAAGTGTGACCGTGACCGCCGGCGGTGCGACGCTGGTGGAGAATGTCGATTATACGGTCGATTATACGATGGGAACGGTGACCATTCTCAACCAAAGTATCATTGAGAGCGGCACGAAGGTGGATGTTAAACTGGAGAATCAGTCCACGTTCTCGATGCAGAGGAAGAGTCTGTTCGGGTTGCACGCCGAGTATGCGTTCACCAAAGACCTGATGATAGGCGGAACGATCATGCACCTGCGTGAGCGTCCGTTGACCACGAAGGTGAACTCGGGCAGCGAGCCGTTGGCAAACACTATCTGGGGCGTTAACGGCGCGTGGAAGACGGAGTTGCAATGGCTGACAAACGCCATTGACAAGATACCGTGGATAACCGCTACTCAGCCTTCGACGTTTGCTATCAACGCTGAGTTTGCACACCTTATACCCGGTCACACGAGTGACGTGGGCAAGGTAGGTACAGCGTATATCGATGACTTTGAGCAGACAATGACCGAGATCGATATCCACTACCCGAGTTACTGGCGTATAGCCTCTACCCCGCGTAACGACGAGAAGTTCCCGGAATACAACTACACGAACAGCATTGAGTACGGCAAGAACAGGGCGTGGCTGTCGTGGTACACGCCGGATCCGATCTTCGGTTATCCGCAGAGCAACACGCCGCAGCATATCAAAGATGACGTGGACGCACTGAGCGACATGCGTACGCGTATCGTGTATGAGCAAGAGTTGTTCCCGAACCGCGAGACGCTTGCCAACGAAGACCCGAAGATTGCCACGCTGAACCTGAGTTTCTACCCCGACGAGCGCGGACCGTACAACATCGACGCCAACCAGATAGGCTCTGACGGCAAGCTCACCAATCCCAAGCAACGCTGGGCGGGTATCATGCGCCGGCTGGACAACACGGACTTTGAGAAAGCGAACATTGAGTATATATCGTTCTGGCTGCTCGACCCCAAACTGACCAACCCCGAAGGTTACGAGGGCGACCTGTACATCGATCTGGGCGACATCAGCGAGGATATACTGAAGGACGGCAAGAAGTCGTTTGAGCACGGCTTGCCGACGAACGATATCGACGACACGGAAAAGACGATCTGGGGTCGCGTCAGCCGCACGACGAGTACGGTAGTGGCATTCAGCAACGAGGCAGGTGCACGCGACAAGCAAGACGTCGGTTTGGACGGATTGAGCACGCAGGACGAGCTTACGTTCGAGTACATCACTCCTTCAGGCGATACCATTCGTCCGTACTCCGGCTACCGTGCCGCACTGCAGAAAAGGGTGACTACGGATGTATGGGAGCGTTGGCTGACTGATGAGTTCTCACCCGCCAACGACCCTGCAGGCGATAACTACCACTACTACCGTGGCAACGACTATGACCGCGATCATGTTAGTATCATTGACCGCTACAAGCATTACAACGGCACGGAGGGCAACTCGCCCGAGACGGACCGCAGCACCGACGGTTACGGTACGGCTTCCACGCTGCAGCCTGATATCGAGGATATCAACAACGACAACACGCTGAACGAGTATGAGAAGTTCTTTGAGTACCACGTCAGTCTGCGCGAGGCGGATATGCAGGTCGGACTGCAGTACATTGTGGAGAAACTGACCACTAACGTCACGCTGCGCAACGGCAAGACAGAGGCGGTGACATGGTATCAGTTCAAGATCCCATTGAAGAGCAACGACACGAAGCGCGTGGGTACGATCCGTAACTTCAAGTCGATACGTTTCGCGCGTCTGTACCTCACAGGCAGCGAGAAAGAGATGCACCTGCGCTTCGGTAGTCTGGATCTGGTTCGCGGCGAGTGGCGAAACTACAACCAGGGCCTGTACCGCAACGAGCGCACGAAGAACTACAACGACAACTCGCCGACCGGTACAGCGCTGATGGATGTGCAGAACGTGAACATCGAGGAGAACGGTAACCGTTCGCCGGTGAACTATATTCTGCCTCCGGGTATCAGCCGTCAGACCGACCCGGGTCAGGCACAGCTGATTGCACAGAACGAACAGGCTATGGTACTGCGCGTGCACAACCTGCCGTTTGGCGACGCACGTGCCGTATATAAGAACACCGCCTACGACATGCGTAACTACAAGCACCTGCAGATGTTCGTTCATGCGGAGAAACTGGAGGCTGAAGACGCTGATCTGAAGGACGGCGACCTGACGTGTTTTATCCGATTGGGTACAGACCTCAAGAACAACTACTACGAGTACGAGATTCCGCTGGTACTCACTCCGGCAGGCAGTTATAACAACAACAGCGAGGCTGACCGTTACAAGGTTTGGCCGGCGGAGAATATGTTCGATTTCCCGTTCAGCGTACTGACCGATGCCAAGTTAGCGCGCAACAAAGCGAAGCGCGCCGGCACATCCGACGTAGGCAACACTATTCCTTACGTCATGTACGATGAAGCATCCGGCAAGCCGCAGAACCGAATAACGATTCTCGGTAACCCGACACTGGAGAGCGTGGAGTGTATCATGATCGGTGTACGTAACGCCAACAGCCATGAGGAGCGTTGTGCCGAGGTGTGGGTGAACGAACTCAGGATGAGCGAGTTCAACGAGCAAGGCGGTGTGGCAGCGATGGCTAATGCCTCGCTCGGTATCAGCGACATTGCGCAGGTGAACGTAGCCGGACGATTGGAGACAGCAGGCTACGGCGGCATAGAGAGCAACGTGCTGCAGCGGAACATGGACAACAACTACCAGTTGCAGGTCAGCGCCGCACTGGAGGCAGGACGACTGTTCCCTGAGCAAGCCAAACTGCAGATCCCGCTATACGTGGCGTACACCAACCAGACGATCTCGCCCGAGTACGACCCGCTGGATACAGATATCAAGCTGCGCGACAACCTCGAGCAGTACGAGACCAAGCAAGAACGCGACTCTGTCAAACTGATGAGCAACACCGTGGTGGAGAGTACCTCGTTCAGCGTGACGAACATGAAGGTGAACATTCACTCGAAGAAGAAAGATATGTTCTACGACCCGGCTAACTTCAGTATCTCGGCGTCGTACAACAAGCAGAACGAGCACACGCCTGAGATGGAACGAAACCAGACCATCGAAGAGCGCGGACAGTTCAACTACGCCTACTCGTTCAACCCGCAGCCGTGGGAGCCGTTCAGCAAGATGAAAGGTGTGGACAAGGTGAAGATCATCAAGGAGTTCAACCTGTACTACCTGCCGCAGTCATGGTCGTTCAACACCGCTATGCAGCGTAACTTCTCGCAGATGAAGATGCGCGACTTCAATACCGACGCCACGCTCAACAAGATGGACATAACCTTCAGCAAGGACTTTACGTGGAGCAGGAACTTCGACTTCAAGTACGACCTGTCGAGAAACCTGAAGTTCTCGTTCCAGACGGCAATGAACTCAACGGTAGACGAAGGTTACTACACGCCGGAGATCATCCGCGACTACGGCTTTACGAACGACCACTACGAGGCGTGGAAAGATACAATCCAGCGCAGCCTTGCCAAGGGCGGTACACCGTACACCTACCAACAGGTGTTCACGGCTACATGGAACGTGCCGATCAACAAGATCCCGGGCTTGGACTTCATCACCGCCAACGCCTCGTACAACGGCACATACAACTGGGCGCGTACCGCCACCACTTCGCAGCAGAACAACCTCGGTAACACGATCACCGGTCAGCGCTCGTGGCAGGTGGACGGAACGCTTAACTTCGAGACGCTGTACAACAAATCGAAGTACTGGAAGTCAATGACCCAGCGCTACACCGGACGCCAACGCCAGAAAGCGTTCAAGCCCAAGACGTACAACGAGACTGTCACCCTGACCGCCGGCGAGCCGAAATCCATCACACACAGGTTAGGCTCGGAGTTGGTGGAGATAGAGGCTACGGACAGCCTCGGGCACAAGGTGAAGGTGAAGATGAGCACCGATGGCAACAACAAGGCAACGATCACCTCGCCCGTGAGCGGACCTATCACCCTGAAGATGAGTTCGAAAGACCCCAACCAGCGCACACCGGCGCAGGTGGCAGGCGACATGTTCGCCTACGTGGGCACACTCATCCGCCGCGTGCAAGTCACCTATCGCGACAACACCTCGATCACCGTACCGGGCTTCGCTCCGCAGGCAGGATTCATGGGGCAGCGAAAGATGGGTAACCTGTATGCACCGGGCTACGATTTTGCGTTCGGCTTCTTCGGTGACGACTTTGTAGAGAAAGCCAAACGCGAAGGCTGGCTGAGCGGCGACACGATGGTTGTGCAGCCTGCTACGCAATCGAAGACGACCGATCTGGATATCAAGGTTACCCTCGAACCGCTGCCGGGCCTGAAGATCCAACTCAACGGCAAGCGTTACATGGCTCAGTCGAACTCGATCATCTACAGTTACGAGGACATACAGGAGCACCTGTCCGGCTCGTTCAATATCACGCAGGTGGCTATAGGTACAGCGTTCGCCCGCGTAGGCACGCAGGACGACAATTTTGCCAACGAGATTTACAACCGGTTCGTTGCCAACCGCGACATTATGCAGCGGCGCGTTCAGGCGGAGTACGACAACATTACCTACCCTGACGCAGGTTTCCTGCGCGGGACAGTGTTCGGCGGACAGCGTTACAACCGCAACAACGGCATGGTTAGCCGCAACTCGGCAGACGTGCTTGTGCCGTCGTTCCTGGCAGCATATACGGGCAGGGATATCAACCGAATGGACCGCAACCCGTTCCTGAAGTTCTGGCAGATCTTGCCGAACTGGAGTGTGACCTACGACGGATTGGGCAAACTGCCGTGGATGCGTGACAACTTCCGCTCCGTGACACTCACACACGCTTATACGTGTAAGTACGCTATCGGTTCGTACTCGAGTTACTCGACGTGGGTAGGTGGGGCAGGCAACGACAAGACACTCGGCTTCACGCGTGACGTACAGACCGAGGTACCTGTGCCCTCCGCAGCATACGACATAAGCAGCGTATCACTCACCGAGTCGTTCTCGCCGCTCATCGGTGTCAACCTTGCAATGAAGAACTCATTCAGCGTCAAAGCCGAGTACCGCAAGCAGCGTAACCTCACGCTCAATGTCACCTCTATCCAACTCATGGAGGGTCACACCAACGAGTTCGTTATAGGTGGCGGCTACACAATCAAGAACCTGAGTTTCATCACCAAGACGCCGCGCTCGGAGAAGAAGGTCAGCAACGACCTCAAACTCAATGTCGATATCAGCTACAAGGATATCAAGACCTTGCTGCGCAAGGTAGAGGAAGGTATAACTCAGGCGAGTGCGGGCAACCGTGTATTCGGAGTGAAGATCAGTGCCGACTATGTGCTGTCGCAGAAGATCAACATCCAGTTCTACTACGACCACCAGGGCACCACGCCGCTGATCTCAACCTCCTACCCGATCAGCACCGACAACGTGGGCTTCAACATCAAGCTCATGCTCACCCGTTAATCTATCAGCCAAGATTGGCTGATTTAAGATATGATCAGAGTCGGCATCATAGGTCCCGAAAGCACAGGCAAAAGCACGTTGTGCCGGCAGTTGTCGGAGCAATACGGCTACTTATGGATTAAGGAGTACGCGCGCGAGTACGTCGAGGCACTCGACCGCCCGTACACGCGCGATGATCTGGACGCCATAGCCGCGCACCTCATTCATCAGGTCGCCACCACCTACGACGAGCCTGTCGTGCTGTTCGATACCGAACTGATAATTATGAAGGTTTGGTACGTACACAAGTACGGCAGCGCGCCCGACAATGTGCTTCGCGCGCTCAGAGACTACCCTATGGATATGTATCTTATCCTCACGCCCGACATCTGCGCCGAGCCCGATCCCGTACGCGAGAATCTGGATAAAAGAGAATACTTCCTCAATTGGTATATTGAGGAAGTTAAACTCACCCACCGACCGTACGTACTCGTCTCCGGTCAGGGTTCAGCCCGCACGCAGGCAGCGGCGCAGGCTATCGAATCGTTCAGGCATAACTGTGCAAACCGCCCAGCAGACGATTCACACCAAAATAAGTGAATAGCACAAACAGGAAAGCCACAATCGTGCAGATATGATAATATATCGCCTGCTTTTGACTTTCGACTTTCGACTTTCGACTGATAATCGGCCAATGGACCAGTAGGGCATATACGAGCATCGTAATCAGTGCCCATGTCTCTTTCGGATCCCAACCCCAGTATCTTCCCCACGACATGTTCGCCCACACGGCACCGATGAATATGCCTGCCGTCAGGCAGAACAGTGCCGGATAGAGCAGCACTTGTGACAGTTGCATCAGACCCTCACGGCGAGCGGGCATACACAGACCTATTATCCCGTTCACCATCATTACGGCAAACAACGTGTACGCCAGCATGATCACCGACACATGTATTCCTAACAGCGGCGTTTGCAACACCGGCTGCAACGGGGGTTTGGGAGTCACCACATGCGTCATCACCACCGCCATAACAATCACGAACACGCCTAACCCTACCATCAGCCACGTGTGTTGCTTGCGCAGAAGGCTGCGGAAGTAGGTGTTACGCTGGAAGAAGAACCCGATCATCGAAACCAGCAACAGGGCATACCCCGTGTACGTTATGCCTATGCCCCACGGGTCATAGTTGTACGACAGCACGACACCCTGACCGTCACTGTCATAATCCGACTGACAGAACCGGTAGCCATGATACTTCAGCGGCTTGTTCATCCTAACCGAACCTTCAGCAATCACCACCGGCTGCTCGCTGCGGTCGATCATGCGCAACTCGCTAACAAAGTCAACGGGGTTGTTCTCTGCGTCACTGATGATCTGAAAGTCCCACAGAAACAAACTCACCGTCTTGTACTTCGTACTCAGCGATACGGCTTTGTCGCTACGCAGATGTATCTCGCCTTGTTCGCCGAAGAAGTGCGTCACCAACGCCCCGGCGACGATTGTCACCAGGGCGATGTGAAGCAAGCCTGTAAAGAATGCGCGACGCATCCTGAACGGACGAAGTAGATCCATATTAGATGGCGTTGATAAATTCAACAATTGCGTCGCGATCTTCTTTCGGCAACTTGTAGAACTGTTGCGTAGGCCAGTAGGCGTCGCTCTCCTGACTATAGCCGTGCCACATGATAGCCTCAATCACGTTGCGCGCACGCGTGTCGTGAAGTCGTGCCTCGTAAGCATCACCGGTAGCTTTCTTGTGCAAACCACGACCCCACAACGGTGTCGTACGGCACCAACCGGTGCGGATATCGTTCTCCATGCACAGCTTATGTTGTACCATATCGGTGTAAGGCCAGATCTTCTGGTTCGGGTAACGCGGCAACTTGCCGTCACCGGCTTTGAAGAAGCCGTTCGGATCACGCACCTCGTCAGCACCCGTTGTCCAGGTCGGACGGTGGCAGTAGTCGCAACCGATC
>Ga0247610_10001210_pt1 | contig 32613 bp, 36 predicted proteins | sample 174DNAGHGhighgp2_FD_193483 | JGI IMG/M metagenome (GOLD analysis project Ga0247610, IMG submission 193483) | Sheep rumen microbial communities from Palmerston North, Manawatu-Wanganui, New Zealand - 1742 DNA GHGhigh gp2 | ecosystem: Host-associated > Mammals > Digestive system > Stomach > Rumen...
CTAATCCTTTACCTGTCAAAAGTGAAGTTGGCGCAAGCATCTCACGCATACCTGGACCGCCTTTTGGCCCTTCATAGCGAATAACAATAACATCACCTTCTTTAATTTTATCATTTTCCAGTGCTGACATTGCATCTTCTTCACAATTAAAGCATTTTGCAATTCCTTCAAATTCATAACATTTTGAAGAAACTCCTGATGTTTTTATAACACAGCCATCTTGCGCTATGTTTCCGTATAAAACAGCAAGTCCAGCCTGAGTATATGTTGATTTATCATAATCCGGAATTATTTCTTTGTTTTGATATGCACCATTTATAATTTGAGAAATATTAAAACCTGAAACTGTTTTTAAATCAGTATTTTCAAGCACATTCTTTAGTGATAATAAAACAGCAGGCACACCACCGGCATTATGAAAATCCGTCATTGTTAATCGTGATGAAGGATTGATTTTTATTACTTGATGAATTTTTTTGCTTAATTCTTCAAAATCTTTTAACGAAATATCAATACCTCCTGCATTTGCAATTGCTAAGGTATGCAAAAATGTATTTGTTGAACCGCCAAGAGCTAAATCTGCAATAATCATATTTCTTAGGCTTTTTTTTGTTATAATATCAGCCGGTTTTAAATCTTCTTTTACAAGTTCAACAATTCTCATTCCACTATCAAAGGCTATTCTTCGTTTCTGAGATGAAACTGCTGATGCAGATGAACAATATGGCAAACTCATACCTAAAACTTCTGTTAAACAAGCCATAGTATTGGCAGTATACATTCCTTGACAAGCACCTGCAGAAGGACAAAATGCTTCTTCAAACTTTAACAATTCTTCTTCTGATATTTCTCCGTTGCGAAATCGTCCTATAGCCTCAAAAGAATCTGTCACCATGGTCATTTTATGATGATTTTCACATTCTCCATCAAGCATAGGACCAGCTGTAACAACTATTGCAGGAATATTTAGTCTTAAAGCACCAATTAACATCCCAGGCGTAATTTTATCGCAATTTGAAAGCAAAACAATTCCATCAAGCATATGAGCTGATGCAACACTTTCTACACAATCAGCAATCAAATCTCTTGAAGGCAAAGAATATCGCATTCCTGAATGTCCCATAGCAAGTCCATCACATATTGCAGGAACTCCAAAAATAAAAGATTGTCCGCCTGCTGAATGAATACCTTTTTCTATTTGGCGTTCTAAATCACGCATACCTATATGTCCGGGAACTAAATCCGAAAAAGAACTGGCGATTCCAATAAACGGAGCATTCATATTTTTTCTGCTTACACCTGTTGCCATTAATAAACCCCTGTGCGGAGTTTTTGATATTCCTTTTTTTATAATATCACTTTTCATAACCTCTTTATAATAAAGCGAATAAGAAAATAAGTAAACATAATTATCTTTTTTATGATAATTTTATTTCTATAAAAAAATGCAACCTCGATTTGAGGTTGCATTAATATTATAAATAATTATACATTTGCAAATTGTTTCGCTCTTTCAAGCTGTAATGTTCTTGTTGTAATATCACATACACTGGATGGACCAAAATATTGAATAGCACCAGGGAACAAATATCTGTCATTTAGTGCCCAATCTTCTCTGTTAACTTCCAATTGTTTAAATACAGGGCCATCAAGTTTTACAAGTGCTTTTTGAATTACAGGCTTCATTTCACCATGACGTTTTTCCATATTCATCATCATTGTAAGAGGAATACCGCCTGCAATCCATTCTGATGCCGGTGCTGTTAAATTTCTTACCGAAGACAAATAACCGGTCAATCCAAAATTTATTAATGCAAATGCATTATAGCCAAGAGAATAACAATAATCCGCATCAAAATTAGATGGGAATGCACATCTGCCTTCATAACCAAAGAAATGTGATTGAGCAGAGAATTTTCCAATATATTCACCCTGAGATTTTAGTTCATCCAATCTGGTTGAAATCATTTCTATTAACAATTTTTCAGTTTCAATTTTTGAAACTTGAACATTACCGTGAGGATCACGATCTGCAAGTAATTGAGATTTAATTAAAGCAGGAAGTGAATTATAAACTCTTGCATTATTATCATCCAGTCTTGTTTCAACAATACTGAATTTTTCACGTGTTGAAGTTGCATTTAAGAAACTTGGATCACTTTCCAATTCTGCCATAATGTCATTTAAATTAGAAATCATAGATTTCATTTCCGGTATAAATTCAATTAAACCTTCAGGTACAATAGCAATACCAAAGTTTTTACCGGCATTTGCACGTTTAACAATAACATCTGTCATATAGCTTACTATAGAATCAAGAGACATTCTCTTTTCTTCAACTTCTTCCGATATCAAAGTTATATTCGGCTGGGTTTGTAAAGCTGCTTCTAATGCAACATGAGAAGCACTTCTACCCATAATTTTAATAAAATGCCAGTATTTCTTAGCCGAATTAGCATCACGTTGAATATTTCCTATCAACTCAGCATAAGTTTTGGTTGCAGTATCGAAACCAAAAGAAATTTCTATTTGTTCATTCTTTAAGTCCCCGTCAATTGTTTTTGGGCAGCCGATAACTTGAATGCCTGTATTATTTTTTACAAACCATTCCGCCAATAGTGCAGCGTTTGTATTGGAATCATCTCCGCCTATAATTACTACTGCTGAAATATTCAATTTTTTACATACTTTTAATGATTCTTGAAATTGATCTTCGGTTTCAAGTTTTGTTCTTCCAGAACCTATAATATCAAAGCCTCCGGTATTTCTGTATGCATCCATAAATTCATCAGTAAATTCAATATATTTACCATCTATAATTCCGGATGGACCGCCTAAAAATCCGTATAATTTATTTTGAGAATTTGCACTTTTTAACGCATCATACAAGCCTGCAATTACATTATGACCACCGGGAGCTTGACCGCCCGATAATATGACACCAACATTTCTTACTTCAGATGAAGACATAGAACTTGATGATTTAAATGTAACAACAGGTTTTCCGTATGTATTACGGAATAAATTTTGAATTTGTTCCTGATCTCTAACTGACTGAGTTGCAGAACCTTCAACCAATTCCAGACTATTTATACCTTGAGAAAGGCTTGATGGTAGTTTTGGTTGATACTTTAATCTTTCGATTTGTAATGGTGAAAGTTTTTCCATATTTCTCTTTCCTTATATTAAGTAATACTGTTTACAAGTATATTCTACTATAAACAAAAATGTTTAGCATATTTATAAAAGAATCACTTAATTTAAGAAAAGAGAAGAAACATTATTGAGATTTTTTTACTCTTTTTAACTTACCATATTCTCTAATTTTTGAGTCATAAAGATGTTCAAAATGTTCTTTTGCATCTTTTGCTCTGAAATTCGGATTCGCTTGTTTTTTTTCTAAAATTCTTGCGTTAGCTTTATCAATAAATTCTATTATATCTTTTACTTCAAACATTCTTGTACCGTCAACATTACGTTTTTTAAGCATATAACGAACCAATCTTCTGTTATGACTGTTAATTCGTTTATATAATTCAACAGCATCTTTGTTTGAAGATTTTGATTTAAGTTTACCTACTTCTCTGTCTACTTTTCGAGTTTCTTTAATTGAATCAAATATTTCAGGCAACAAATTCAAACGTATTTTTGTTGCATTTTGGCTATAAGTTTCTTCCTGTCTTTCAAGAGTTTTAGCTCCAAGTTTTTTGGAAATAATTTCTTTTACATCGCCAATAACTCTTAATTTACGAGCTTTAGCTGATTCTTTCGGTTTATTAACAAGTTTTAAACCGTTATCAGTTATATATTCCAATGAATCTGATACAACTTCTGCCTGTTTTTGAGGAATAAACGGTAATGCTTTTGTTTCATCCCAGACATAGGGTTTTTGTGTTGTTTCTAAATGCTGAGATACATTTAATCCCGGCAATTTAAATTGATTTTCTAAACCTTGTCGTAAATTTAGTTTTGGCATTTCAGGAATAAACGGCAATGCTTTTGTAGTATTCCACCCAAAAGAATTACCGACACTTTCTGCCGTTTCTGCAGCAACTTCTGCCAAAGGTTCTTCCACTTTTTCTACAACTTGACTTTGAACAAAATTATTAGCATGTTCTACAAAACTTTCACCACTATTAGCTGTTTCTATTGCAGCATTCCGGAATTGTTTTGAAACAATACCGATTAAAGGTTCATCACTTTTGGCAACAAATCTATAACTCTGCTTGTTTAACCAATTAGTAAATGTTCTTCCGAAGTGGACAATAGTACTTTCACCAGATGCATATCCGTATTCAATCATATTTTGCTGACGTCTTCGTTCAGATTTTGTCATATAAGAAGAATTCATTACCTCATTTTGTAATGCATATATTCTTTCATCTCTGTTATACGTTGTTCTGACAATTTTTAAGATATTTTTTATAAATTTATTCGCCATTTTAATTGGAACATTTTCTAAAATTTCTCCGATATCTTGTGCAGATGTAATCCTTGAATTTTGTTCCTGCAATATATTTTTAACAAATTTCATTACATCCTTATTTTCATCTATTGCAGAAAAAATATTTGAAACTGTTTTTACTTCATCAGCTATAAATTCCGGAGAGTTATTTTCGGCATTTCTAATCAAATGCAATAAATCTGTTCTTATTTGAAGATTTTTTGGAGTAGTAGTTCTATAAATGTTCAAAAGATCATTTACATCTACTTTTTCTAAATTACCTTTGTACATAGAATAATCATGAAAGAAAGATCTAAATATCATTTTTCCTGATTCAGAATAATTTTCTTCAATAAACTTTCTGAAAGGTTTGAACATTTCACTACCGTATTCACTGCTTAAAAGTCTGTTTGTATAAAGCATTCCATCATATTTATTTCTGTTATATGCACCATTTAAAACCAAATCATCAAGTTTTTGAATTGCATGATTATCAGAAATATGAGTTAATAAATATGATTTATATTCCTCAAGATTTTTTGCATATAATTTTTTATTAGGAGATTCCAATATGCCTTCAATTACATTAGAAGGAATTCTGTGCATTTGGTATACATCATCCTGCAATCTGCTTATCAAACTCAAATCTTTTTTACTTTTTACATGCAAAAAAATTCTCTCTAAACTTTCAAATGAACCTCTAAATTTTGAAATAACCTCAGAATGTTCAAAAGAAGGTCTTTGAATAAGATTAAAAATATTTATAACAAATTTTGGATCTTCTGAAGAATTTGGTCTTCTTCCATACATTTCATTATATTTTGAGGCTAAAATACTCAAAATATCTCTGCGTTTACCACTTTCGATTCCTGCAATTCCACTTATAGTTTCACGTTTTACATTTAATTTTCCGGCTACATCAGCTGCATATTCATAAAGCATTCTTGATGAAACACCTTCAAAACTAACCGGTTTTGTTGAATTATTTCTGTTCTGAATATTACTGTAAGTTGGAATAGACTGAATTTTCATATATTTCTCCTTAGAATTTGGGGTTACTTAAATTAATCTCTGATTATAAAAACCATAAAAAAAAATTTTGCTATTATTGTAACATGATTTTACATTAATAATGCATAGACTTAAATTGGCATTTTTTTTATATTATTATTTCTACATACAATATTAAGAAGGATAATAAAATGAAAATATTAGTGGGACTTTCAGGCGGAGTAGATTCATCAGTGACAGCTTTGTTGTTAAAACAACAAGGACATGAAGTAATAGGTGCTACAATGTCGATTTGGGGTAAAAACGGAGTTGCAGTAAAATCAGGTCACAAAAATGCCTGCTACGGACCTGATGAAAAAGAAGATATAGAAGAAGCAAGAAGAATAGCAAAACAACTTGATATTCCATATTATGTTTTTGATTGCGCAGAACAATACGAAAAAATCGTTCTTGACAATTTTAAGTCCGAATATATTCAGGGACATACACCAAACCCATGTGTATGGTGCAATGCACTAATTAAATTTGGAATACTTCCTCATTTAGCTAAAGAAAACGGTGTCGAATTTGATAAATTTGCGACAGGACATTATGCCAGAATTGAAGAAAAAGACGGTATTTTCTATCTTAAACGTGGCATTGCCGAAAATAAAGATCAGTCTTATTTTTTATACAGATTAAAACAAGAACAATTAAAAAATATTATAATGCCTCTTGGAGAACATACTAAAAATGAAATAAGGGCAATTGCAAAAGAAAATAATTTATTTTCTGCAGAAAAACCTGATAGCCAAGATTTTTACGGAGGTGACTATAATGAATTACTTGGAATTAAAGAAGTTGAAGGAAATATTGTAAACTTAGAAGGAAAAATTCTCGGTAAGCATAAAGGAATTTGGAATTATACAATAGGACAAAGAAAAGGACTTGGTGTATCATCAACTGAACCGTTATATGTTTTATCTCTAAACAAAGATTCTAATGAAGTAGTTGTAGGATTTGCTGATAAAACATTCAAAAAATCTCTTATTGCAAATAATATGAATTGGATAAACGGTAAAATTCCGGAAAACGAATTTGATGCACAGGTTAAAATACGTTCAACACAGAAACCTGTCAATGCAAAAATTATTCCGACAAATAATGATGTAAAAATAATATTTGAAGACTTACAAAAATCAATAGCAATAGGGCAATCCGCAGTAATATATGATAACGATACAGTTCTCGGAGGGGGAATCATTGAATCCGTTTCCGATTAAGGTTTTAACACTGTCAAAACATATTTTTCATTAAAATATTTGTTTGCACAATTTTTTATATCTTCAGGTGTTACTAATTTAATCTTTTCTATAACTTTTTCCTGAAAATCAAATCCAAAACCCATTATTCCATAATGTGCAAGCCAATTAGCTTTTTGAGAATTTGTTTCACCAATAAATGCCCATTTACCAAAAAGATTATTTTTAGCATTTTCAAGTTCTTCATTTGAAACTAAAATGTTTTTTATTTTTGTTATTTCTTCTTCAAAACCGGCCAAAGAAGTTTGTATATTGCTGGGTTCAGTCGCAATATATATAGAAAAATTAGCAATCAATCTTGCAATATCATATGCACTTCTGACAACATACGCAAGACCTTTTTTATCTCTCAATTCTAAAAATAACCTTGAAGAAAGACCACTTGCACCTAAAATAATATTAAGAAGAGCAAGAGATGCATAATCATCACTGTTTGCTGTTTCAACAAGCCAGCCTTTCAGGATATGTGCCTGATTTAGATTTTCTTGAATGATTTCAACATTTTTTGAATCAGATACTACAGGCAGAGAAAGATTTGGAAGTTCCTGTGTAGATTCAGGTAAATCACCAAGATAATAATTTATTTTGTCATTTACATAATCAAAATCTAAATCTCCGACAAAAGCCATAACCTTCTTACTGTCTTGCAAAATATGATTATATGCATCAATTACTTCATTTTGCTTAATATTTTTTAAATTACTTAAAATAACTGAATTTGTATAACCATAGCTGTGACCTTCATAAATATTTTTGTAATAATTATCAATTACTTTTGCTCTGGCAGAATCAAGTTCTGCAATAATTTCACCCTCAAGTTTTACAACTTCTCTTTCAAAATCTTCAAAAGTTGTATTTTTTATAATGTCAGCAAATATTTCCAATGCCTTTTCAAAATCTTCATTTAGACAAACAAATTTAAATTTTACGTAATCCAATTTCAACTCCGAAGTAAATTCAATTGCATAACTGTCAAGTTCTTCTGAAAGTTGTTGAGCTGTACGATTTTTTGTACCTTGTAAAAATAATCTTGTCATTAAAGAATAAACACCTGGTTTTGTATTCAGATTATTCAACGATATATTAAAATAAAAAGCTACTCTAGGTGTATCAAGACTTCTTCTATACGCAAATTCAATATTATTAGCTAATTTTACTATTTTTCTATCCATATTATCTCCTTAAAAATCTTAACATAGAATTTTGTTAAATGCAAAAAATTTCCACTTGCCATATTATTATATTAAACTTATACTTAATTAGAGAGGGATAAATAGTGAATGGTTTATTTATAACATTTGAAGGTGCGGACGGTTGCGGTAAAACTACTCAAATGAAACTTTTGGCAGAATATTTAAATAATAAAGGTCTAAAAACTGTTATAACCCGTGAACCGGGAGCAAAAGGGTTAGGAGAAAAAATCAGAGACATACTTCTTAATTATGAAGGAGAAGTTTCTGATAGATGTGAATCTTTCCTTTTTCTTGCTGATAGAGCACAAAATATAGATACAATAGTGAATCCTGCCGTTAAAAATGGAGAAATTGTACTGTGTGACAGACATATAGATTCTTCTGTAGCATACCAAGGTTACGGAAGAGGACTTGACATTCAAAGAATAAATATGCTGAATAATTTAGCCGTTAATGGAAGAAAGCCTGATTTGACATATGTTTTTGATATTAATGTAGAAACATCTATGAAAAGAATAGGCAAAGAAAAAGATAGAATGGAAAGTGCCGGAACAGATTTTCATAATAGAGTAAGACATGGGTATCTTGAACTTGCAAAATTAGAACCGGACAGAATTAAAGTTATTGATGCCAATCAATCTATCAATGAAATACACAAACAAGTTGTTGAAATTTTTGAGACTAAAATCAATAGTTTCAAATAAGGAGAATAAATTATGTATAAAATTTTTATAGGTTTAATTGTAACATTTTTGACTGCACAATATGCTTTTTCAGCAGATGTTTGGATAAACGACTTGAGAAAACTTTTCACATCAAACTCTGCAATAATTTATGAAATAAATCTTAGAACTTTTGGCGCACAAGATTTAAACAAAAACGGAATAATCGAATTTGATGAAAACGAAGAAAGCGGCAATTTTTTAAATGCAATTCAGAGACTTGATGAATTAAAACAAAACGGAATAAATACAATTCATGTTATGCCGATAACACCGATAGGTAAGACAAAAGCTCTCGGCACTGCAGGTTCTTTATATGCTGCATCTGACTTTAATAAACTAAACTCGCAATTAATAAGCAAACAATCAGCTCTGTCTGCTAAAGAACAAGCTCAAAAATTTGTAACAGAAGCACATAAAAGAAATATACGCGTTATAATAGATTTACCTTCTTGCGGATCTTATGACTTATATTTAAAAAGGCCAGAATTATTCATTAAAGACAAATCAGGTCAACCGGTTGTACCTGCAGATTGGACAGATGTAAGACTTTTTGATGCAGGAAATGAAACTGCGATAAATAATGAAGTATACAACCTTTTTAAAGAATTTGTAGATATGGTCTTTACTATAGGAGCAGACGGTATAAGAGCAGATGTAGCAACTTCAAAACCGGCTCATTTTTGGAAAAAATTAATTGATTATTCAAGGAGTAAAGACCCCCAATTTTTATGGCTGGCAGAAGCATCCGAAAGTTGGACTGAACCAATAAGTACTTATGCTGTATTTACACCATATGACAAACTTTTGGCTGCAGGATTTGACGGATATTACGGAAGTTTCTTTAATCTTAAAAATTTTAAAACAGGTAAAGAATTTACAAATATGGTATCTCAAACAATTTCAAACATTTCAAAATTTTCTGATACTAAATCAGTAATAGGCAGTTTTGCAACACACGATGAAATAAGCCCGATATTAGTTAACGGGGTAAAATATTCTGAGATGATAACTTGGCTTAATGCAACACTTCCAATAAATTCTTATTCTACAGACGGATTTGATTCAGGAGATACATACATATACTTGTGGGCAAATAAAGAGGCATTTAAAACATACACTGATGATGATATTTACTTTGCTCACAGAGGGAAAATGGATATATTTAATTTTTCAAGAAAACCCGGCGGAAATATTAACATATTGAAAAATGAATTTAGGTTTGCAAATAATATTAAACAACAATTTAAATCAATAATTTCATATGGTAAATTCACTCCTCTTAAAGCAAATAATGATAATATTTTTGCCTATTCTATGAGTACCGGCGAAAATTCAATCGTTGTAATAGGGAACCTTAATTTTACAAATTCTATTCAAACCAGAGTGTACATACCAAAATTCAAACCTGAAATTTCAGTTTTACCATTGAAAATAGACAGCGTTCCAAAAGCTGAAAAAAACGGTTTTGAAGTTGATATTGCTCCGGGAGAAATTATAGTTTTAATGTTAAATAATTTTTCTATAAAATAAAAACTATACTTTTTTCTAAATGTAATATTTAACCTCCGGTTATATAATATTTCTGGAGGTTTTTTATGAAAGAAACAGTTAATAATTTGGAAGATGTAATCTGTTCACTGAATAAAATGGAAACAATAGCAAAAGTGCTAAATCAAACTATGCTTGAAGATTATGATTTTAATGCAGGTGATAGCAGAAATCTCTGCTCTGTTCTTTTAAGAGAAATAAACTATACAAAATCAAAACTTTCAAAAATTTCTTGCGGGTAAAAAATTTTTATGCTAATATTCTGCCAAAAGAAAAAAGGCGGTAAAATATGCAAGCACGCAGAGCAGCCAGAGAATTGGCATTTATTTTGTTTTCACAGTTTGAAAAAAAGATTACAAATTACTCAAGAGAAGATTTACAAGATATAATACTAAAATCTGTAAGAATATTAACTGACAGCGTTAATGAAGAATTAAAAATTGCGCTTGGTTCTCTAATTGAGATGAGGGATAGAATTGAAACTTATGAAGCTGAATCTGAAATAAATTTAAACAGACCGCTTGATGCAGCTAATATTCCCGTGCCAATTCCTATGACATCTGATATGACAGGCAGAATCAATGAAATGATAGAAATTGCCGAAAAATCTATGCTTGCGATTGAGATTGCCGAATTTACAACTCTTGATTCTCAAAATGATGTAAAAAATTATGCAATCCAAATTGCTGAATTTTTCCAAAAATATCATAATGAAGTTGATGATATTATCCAAAAATATGCTAAAAATTGGGACTTAGGAAGATTAGTCCGAATGGATAAAGATATACTTCGCATTGCAATTGTTGAACTTTTGTACATCAAAGACGCTCCGATGAAAGTTGTTGTTGATGAGGCTTTAGAGCTTGCCAAAAAATATTCAACAGACGACAGTGCATCTTTCATCAATGGTGTTCTTGCTAAAGTTATTGTTGATTACGGCATCAATTAATGTTTTTCTTTAATAACCAATTCATAACCTAACAAGTCAAGAATCTCTTGAACTGTTTGGAATCGTATACGATTTTTCTTCAAAGAATCAGATAAACCACTATCTACCGGAACATCACATCCATTTTGACGTAAAATTTTAGCTACTTTACGCATAGACATCCCTCGTCTCATAAGGCATAACGTTAATTCTTCTCTTATATTAAGCATATTAATAGTTTAATATTATATTTTAATAATTGACAAACATATAAATATTTGATAGATTATACTTGTTATGAAAGATTATAATTGGAACAAATTACAAGACAAAGATTCAGAAGAATTTGATGAAGAATTTGACGAAGAAGGATTTAAAGGATTTAGAACCATAGAGGAAATATATGCTTTTGAAGATTTCGATGAAGAAGATGATATGATATTACCAAATTCATATTTAGCAGAATTTATATACATTCTATTCGTAATAAAAGATATAATTAAAAATCCGAAAAGACGAAAATGGAAATTTAACAGACTAATTACCCAAATATATATGCATCGTAAATGGATGAAAGTTAAATAATTTTATGATAAAATTTATTTATGTTTGGATTCTTTAAGGATAAATTTAACAATTTAAAAGAGACTGTTTCCAATACAGCTCAGGCACTTGTAGGGAATGTAATTAATGCTGTTTCTCAAGAAGAAGAATTCTCGGAATTTGTTCTTGATGATATGGAAGACATGCTCATCAGTGCCGATTTAGGTGTAGGTTATGCATCCGAATTAGTTGATAAACTGAGAAACCAAACCAAAATAAAGCCTTCTGATGTGAAAAATTATCTAAAAAATGAATTTGAACAAATTTTAAAAGAAGCAGGAAGTAATGAATTAAACTACAAAGAAGGATTAAATATATATTTTATAACCGGAGTTAATGGTGTAGGAAAAACAACACTTATTGGTAAATTAGCATATAAATTTAAATGTGAAGGGAAAAAAGTTTTAATAGCTGCGGCAGATACATTCAGAGCTGCGGCCGAGGAACAACTTGATATATGGTCAAAAAGAGCAGGAGCTGATATTGTAAGACATGACAAAGCTGATCCTGCATCTGTAGTTTATGAAACTATTGATAAAGCGAAATCACAAAATTACGATGTAATATTAGTCGATACTGCGGGAAGATTGCAAAATAAATTTAATTTAATGGAAGAACTTTCTAAAATAAAATCAGTAATTGATAAAAGAGCTCCGGAATCTTTAAGAGAATGTATGCTTGTATTAGATGCAAATACAGGACAAAATGGTTTACAACAGGCAAAAGTATTTTCAGAAGCAGTAAATCTTACATCGGTTGCTTTAACAAAACTTGACGGTTCAGCAAAAGGCGCTATAATTTTGGCTGTAGCAAAAGAAATGAAATTACCCGTAAAACTCGTAGGGGTTGGTGAAAAAATGGAAGATTTAAAATCATTTAACAGTAATGAATTTATCGAGGCTATATTTGAATAAACTAAAATCAGCAAAAACAAAATTAGGGAATACTATAGAATTAATTGGTGAACCCAATAACGAAAATTCGGTATTGGTTATCGGAGTTTTTCATGGAGATGAACCTCAGGGAAAATATCTGATTGAAAAATATTTGAAAACTTTTACCTCCTCGAAATCAAAGATTTCGAGGAAGGGGAAATTATTCATCCCATGTCTCAACCCTGACGGAATGCAATTAGGTCAAAGAACAAATGTAAACGGTGTTGACTTAAACCGTAATTTTCCGACAAAAAATTGGGGAGAAGACACCTCTGCTGCAGGAGATAACCCATCTGATTATTTCGGCGGAAAGTATGCCGGAAGTGAGATTGAAACCCAATTTGTAATGAAAGTTATCGAAGAATATAAGCCATCAAAGATTTTAACCCTTCATGCGCCTTATAAAGTTGTAAACTATGACGGACCGGCAGAACAGTGGGCACAAGAGGTTTCAAAAATTATAGGCTATCCTGTAGAAGCAAGCATTGGCTATCCTACTCCTGGGAGTTTTGGAACTTATGCAGGTATTGAACGCAAAATCCCAACAATTACACTTGAATTAGATGAAAAAATACCGGTCGAACAACTCGTCCAACCGGTATTTGATATATTTGATGAACTTTTGTAACAAAATAAAAGAAATAAAGCAATTATATTATTTATATTGTTTTTATATATAATGTATATAAAAACCTGAAAGGAGATTTTCATGGGCATTAAACAAGTGGGCAATAATGGACCTGTAACATCTGGAGTTGAAATCAGAGGTAAAGGTCAAAAACTTAGTAAAGTAGAAGAAACATTAGCTAAAGCTATTGCAAGACTTGACGGTAATTCTACACTATCTAAAAAAGATTTAGACAAACTAAAAAATATGAAATACGAAGATCAAGTAAAATATGTAAATAATTTATTAAATGGGACCGGATATAGGGTTGCAAATGTTTATGATTGTGAAATGGATGAAACAAGTCCAGGTATAAGTTGGACAAATTATGGAGTATATATCAATTTTTCAAAAGGTGGTAAAACTATAATGTCCGATATAGATGGTAATACGACAGGACAAACCGGCCATCTTGGTATTACTCATAGACCAACTTCGCACTAATAGATTATAATAAATATTATAAAAGTCCCTCTTTTTGTTGTAGAATAAAAATAAAAGAGGGATTTATCAATGAAATTACACAACACTTATTCAGGTAAAACGGAAGAATTTACGCCAATTGAAGGTAATAAAGTAAAAATGTACGTTTGCGGGCCTACAGTTTATGATTATGCGCATTTGGGACATGCCAGATGTTATATTACCTGGGATGTTTTGTACAGATATTTAAAATTCAAAGGATATGACGTTACTTATTGCCGTAATGTTACTGACGTCGATGACAAAATTTTGAAAAAAGCGGAAAATGAAGGTAAAACTCCCGAAGAAATATCACAATTTTGGTATAAGCAGTTTGCATCTTCAATGAAGGCTTTAAATACTCTAAAACCGGATATTGAACCCTTTGCAACAAAAACATTAGGCGAAATGATTGCTATTGTAAAAGATTTGATAAACAAAGGATATGCATATGAAGCAAATGGTGATGTATATTTTAGAGTGAAAAAATTCGGAAAGTATGGAAGCCTCTCAGGTCAACCGATTGACCAGTTAGAAAGCGGTGCAAGAATTGAAGTTGGCGAACAAAAAGAAGATCCTTTGGACTTTGCATTATGGAAAAAAGATGAAAAATTCGGCTACAATTCTCCATGGGGTGTAGGCAGACCGGGTTGGCATATTGAATGTTCTGCTATGAGCCGTAAACATCTTGGAAAAACTATTGATATTCACGCAGGCGGTGCAGATTTGATTTTTCCTCATCATGAAAACGAAATTGCTCAATCCGAATGCGCAAACGGTTGCAAATTCGTAAATTATTGGTTACATAACGGTTTTGTGACAATAAACAAAGAAAAAATGTCAAAATCTCTGGGTAATTTCTTAACTATAGATGATTTATTAAAAAATTATGACAGTAACACAATAAGATTTTTTATACTTACAAATCATTACAGAATGCCGGTTGAATTTTCTGATGAAGCATTATCATCAGCACAAGCAGGTGTAAAACGTCTTATGAATGCAAAACGCACTGAAATAAATGAAAATCTGGATATTACAAAAACTGACGAATATAAACAGTTTGTTGAAGCTATGGATGATGATTTAAATACATCAAAAGCACTTGCCGTTTTATTTGATTTAACCAATAAAGCTAATAAAGATGATAAAGATGCATTTACAATTTTATATAAATTAGCAACAGTTCTTGGTTTTACTTTTGAAAAACAAGAAATTTCAAAAGAACAACTTGAAGATGCTGTCAAATATGTTTCTGAAAAACTTGGCAAAGAATTTAAATCTATGGATGAAATAATCGCATACAGAAAAGAGGCAAGAGATGCAAAAAATTGGGAAATTGCAGACAAAATTAGAATTGCTCTTGATGAAAAAAATATAGTACTTAAAGATTCCAAGGACGGTACAGTAATTGAAATAAAGTAATTTAAGTACCTAAATGTTTTATTACTTTGCAAGGGTTTCCTGCGACAACACAATTTGAAGGAATATCTTTCGTAACAACACTTCCGGCTCCAATTACAACATTGTCACCAACAGTAACATCCGGTAGTATTGCTACATTTCCGCCAATCCAAACATTATTACCAATTTATTCTAAGCCACTATTACGTGTTTTATAGTCCAGTGGGTGCCCTGCAGTATAAAATCCGCAATTTGGCGCTACAAATACATTATCACCAAAAATTACTTTCGCAGGGTCTAAAATAACACAGTTATGATTCATATAAAAATTTTCACCGACTTCAATATTGTATCCGTAATCACACCAAAAATTAGGTTCTATCCAAATTTTTTTACCTGTTTTACTTAAAATTTTTTTTATCAACAATGTTCTTTCGTTAATATTCTCTATAGAAAGCGAATTATATTTCTGACAAAGAGTTTTACATTTTATCCTATCATAAAACAAACTTTCATCCTTATCAGCATTATACAATTCGCCTGAAAGCATTTTTTCTTTTTCATTCATAACTAAAATTGTTTCAAAAACCTTTCGTCATTGTTAAAGAAAAGTCTTATATCATCAACAGCATATTTAAGCATTGCAAGACGTTCAACACCCATGCCAAAAGCAAAGCCTGAATACACATCCGGATCAATACCAACACCCTTTAACACGTTAGGATCAACCATTCCGCATCCCAATACTTCTAACCATCCTGTACCGGAACAAGTTCTACACCCTTTACCTTCACACATTATACATTGAACATCAACCTCAGCAGAAGGTTCGGTAAAAGGGAAAAAACTATTTCTAAATCTTGTAGGCCTGCTTGAACCAAAATAAATTCTTATAAATTCATTTAAAACACCTTTTAAATCTCCAAAAGTTATATCTTTATCAACATACAAACCTTCAATTTGATGAAAAAAGTTATTTTTTCTTGCATTAATATTTTCGTTTCTATAAACTCTACCTGGTGAAACTACTCTTATAGGAGGATTTTTACCTTCCATAGCATGAATTTGTGCGCCTGATGTCTGACTTCTCAGTACGACATTTTCAGCAATTTCGGTATAAAAAGTATCTTGAACATCACGAGCCGGATGATCTTTAGGTACATTGAGCATATCAAAATTATAATATTCAGTTTCAACTTCCGGTGAATGTTCTTGAGGAACAACAGAAAATCCCAAACTCTGAAATATTGAAACAATCTCATTTGTAGTAGATGTTAAAAGATGAACTTTGCCTCGCGGAACATATTTACCGGGAAGAGTTATATCCAATTTATCGTTTTTTAATTTTTCATCTAACTCTTTTCTATAAAATTCTTCATGCTTTGATTGCAAAGCTTTTTCCAGTTTTTGAGTAATTTCATTAGCAAGTGCACCAACAACCCTTTTGTCTTCATCTGACAAATTTTTAAGATTCTTTTTTATTTCATTAAATTCGCCTTTTCTACTTAAATATTTTCCTCGTATCTCATCTAAATCACTTATAGATACAGCTTTTAACAAATCTTGTGAAGCATCTTCATATATTTTTTCTAATTGTTGTTTCATCTTTTACCTCTATAATATTTCGTTAAATTGCTTTTCATGTCCAATTGTAGTTGATGGACCATGGCCCGGATATACTGTAATATTTTCATCCAAATTAAATAATTTGTTTTTTACACTATCGGAAAGTTTTTCAAAACTACCACCGTATAAATCAGTTCTTCCTACACTTTCTCTAAATAAAGTATCGCCCGAAAATAGGTTATCGTCAATCAAATAACAAACTCCGCCTTCTGTATGACCGGGAGTAGTTATTACCTTGAATTTTAAATTTCCTGCAATAATTTCTTCACCATCATCTATATAACCATCGTACTTTGGAGGAGTAACTTCCGGCATACCAAAAACCATTGTAAAACCGTTTAAATTATCTGAAATTTCTTGATCATTTTTATTTATTAATGCTTTTACCTGAAATTTTTCTTTAAATTCATTTAATGCAAGAATATGATCAAAATGGCCATGTGTTAAAAGAACATATTCAATATCATAATCTTTTGCAGCATCCAACATTTCTTGCGTGAGAGAATTTGCATCAATAAAGACTCCTTTTTTTGAATCTTCATCAAGTACAAGATATGTATTATTTTCCAGTTGACCTGTTACAAACTGTTTTATTATCATTATTTTCTCACCAAATTAAAAATATCTCTGCAAATTTTAAAAAGTTCTTCCGTTTTTTCAAGAGCAATCATATTCGGTCCATCGCAAAGCCCTTTATCAGGATTTGGATGAACTTCAAAAAATAATGCATTAACACCTGATGCAACAGCCGCTTTTGCGAGTGTCGGTACAAATCTTCTGTCACCACCGGAACATGTACCTTGAGCACCCGGAAGTTGAACACTATGAGTTGCATCAAATACAACAGGATAACCAAAACTTTGCATTATCGGAACAGCTCTAAAATCAACAACAAGGTTGTTATAACCAAAAGTACAACCTCTGTCTGTCAATAAAATATTATTATTTCCGCTTTCTTCAACTTTTTTTACCAATGTACCCATCTGTTCAGGTGCTAAAAATTGGCCTTTCTTAATATTAACAATTTTTCCTGTTTTCCCCGCAGCTACAAGCAAATCCGTTTGTCTGCATAAAAACGCAGGTATTTGAAGAATATCAGCAACTAAAGCGACAGGCTCTGCCTGATCAGGTATGTGAATGTCAGTAACAATAGGAACATTGTATTTTTCTTTGATTGCTTGAAGCATATCCAGACCTTTTTTTAAACCTGGACCTCTGTATGAATGTATGGAAGAGCGATTAGCCTTATCAAATGAAGATTTAAATACAAAATTTATTCCTAATTTTTGTGTAATTTCTTTCAATCCGCAAGCGGTTTCATCAAGTATTTCCATACTTTCCGCAACACAAGGGCCCGCAATTACAGTTAATTTATCCCCGCCTATTTCAAAATCTTTTAGTTTTATTATATTCATAAACAGATTATATAAAAAAAATAAGTAAATTCAAATATCTAATTTATTTATTTATTTTTAAAATTATTCACAATTTGACTTTAAAAGAACAACAGCCTGCGCCTCTATTGCCAAACCTTCTCCAACAGCATCCATTTTTTCCTTTGTTTTTGCTTTTATAGAAATTCTATCTAATGTAATTTCTAAAATTTCGGCCAAAACAGCCTGCATTTTTGGAATATAAGGCATCATTTTCGGATTTTGCGCAATTATATTGCTGTCAATATTTTCTATTTTATAGCCTCGCTCTTTTATTAATGAATACACTTTTTTTAATAATACAGTACTATCTGCATTTTTATACTTTTTATCACTATCAGGGAAATGAGTACCTATATCAGACAAACATAATGCTCCAAGCATCCCGTCAATAATAGCATGAATTAAAACATCAGCATCAGAATGTCCTAACAAGCCCTTTTCATGCGTAATTCTAACTCCGCCAATAATTAATTCACGCCCTTCAACAAGTTTATGAATATCGTATCCCAATCCAATTCTATACATATTACTATTATTACATAAAAATTTTAATATTATTATATGATGTAAAAATTTAACATTTATTTTATCATTCTAAAAAAGTGAAAGGTGGTCATATGTTATTTCAAATTGCTTTAGAATTTATTTATAAAAACATATACTTAAACATAATACTACTGGTAATATTTATAATTGTATGCAGAATTGTTTATATAAACTCAATAAAATCTCGTAAATATTACGTTTGTCCTAATTGCGGTGAAAGTTTTCGTTCTGAACATATGACTTCAAAATGCTGTAAAGTTTGCGGAGCAAATCTTGAAGAAAAACTTGATAAAAATACTAATGATAACGCTAAAGATAATGAATAGGAGAATAATAAATGATTAATCGTGAAGATTTATTATCCGGAACTCGTCCTGCAGTCGGAAACAGAATACTTGTTACGGAAAAAGATAACTTTCAAGGTTATCAAGTAATGGATTACAAAGGCATGGTTTGGGGCATATCAATGCGCTCAAAAGATTTTGTTCAAGACTTGTTTATGGGTTTTAAACAGTTCACCGGCGGTGAATTAACTTCTTATACGGAACTTTCTGATGAAGCAAGACAAAAAGCATTGGACAGATTAATTTCTTCTGCAAGAAGAATTGGTGCAAATGCCGTTATAAACTTCCGTTTTGAAATTACAACTGCACCGTATACGACAAATGCTGAAGTTGTTGCATATGGTAATGCCGTCGTAATTGAACCTATTAGAAATTATGTACCAACAGGCGGTTTAGGAAACATCCTTGCGGAATTTGTAGATGCATATATGGGAAGCAAAAATTATACTCCTCAAAAAATCTATAATGAATCACCCGCAGGTGAAATTGTTGAAAATTCAGGGTATAAATTTGTTATTTGCCCACACTGTCAAACAAAATACAAAGTCGATATAAATGAAAACGGAAATACATATATTAGAGGCCTTCAAGATGTTGATAATATTGAACCGGGAACTCAAATATATTGCTTAAGATGCGGTACAAAATTTACAATTCCGGAGGTAAAATAATGAGTATACTAATTTCAGCAGGTGAAAACCTTTCAGGTTATAAAATTACAGAATACAAAAATATCGTTTTTGGTGTAAGCAATTCTAAATCAGACGGCGATAATTACAGACAAGTTGCAATGGATAGAGCTTCTAAATCAGCAGAAGATTCAGGCGCAAATGCTATTGTAAATTTGAGAATAGAAATTTTCGCAAGAGAAGCCGAAGTGTACGAAGCTACAGTATATGGAAATGCAGTAATTTTACAATCTTTGCACAATGAAAAACCGGCAGAAGCTCCAAAGGTAAATCTTGAAGCATATACCCCAAGACCAAAAATCGAAGGAACATTTATGGGAGAAATTGCTCAAATTAACGGTCAAGAATATGTTGTTTGTCCAAAATGTAAAAGTAAATACAAAGCAAATATTAATAACAACGGAGAATTTAGCATAAGCGGTTTTGATGACGTTGATGATATCGAACCGGGACTTCAAATTTATTGTTTAAAATGCGGTACAAAATTTACTGTTCCAAACTCGGCTGAAGAATAAATTTTTCTACGGCTTTTACAAAACCGTCATTTTGAACAGTATCAGTAATATAATCGGCACACTTTTTTAAATCAGGTGTGCCGTTTCCCATTGCAACTTTTATTCCGCCTGATTTTAAAAGTTCTATGTCATTATCTTGATCACCTATTGTCAAAACTTCATTTTTATTTATTCCCCATTTTTTACATAAAAATTCTACTGCACAAGATTTTTTAGCTTCATTATTGGAAACTTCACAAAAATAAGGTGTGGATTTAACGATATATAGTTCAGGGTATTTTTTAGAAAGATAATTTACCCATTGAGTAACAGTTTCCGCATCACCATATTTTATAGCAAGAATTTTATTTACATTTTTTATTTCTAAGCTATCAAAAGAACATACTTTATATTCAATATATCTTGCATCAGTATACTTTTTTATTGTTTCATCATCTTTTTCTACGTACAAAATATCATCCATATACAAATTTATATGAACATTATTTTCTCTTGACCATTTAATAATTTGCTTTGCTTTACTAGAATCTAAATCTTTCCTGTAATAAATTTCTCCGTTTTTTGAATTTTCTTTAATCATACCACCTTGATATGAAACAATAGGAGTTTTTAAATTTAGTTCATCAGCCAAAAAAGTCGTTGCCTTGTGCATTCTGCCTGTTACAAGAACGACTTTTACACCTGATGCCGATAGTCTATTAATACAATCTTTTATTCCAGGAGTGAATTCTCCAAGATTCCAATCAAAAATAGTACCATCAATATCAGTTGCAACCATTTTTATCATAAATTACACCTCATAAATGCACAAAGAGTTTTTGCATCCTGTATTTCACCACTATTAATCATTTTTAAAGCATCAACATACTTAACTTCTAATGGTTGTAAAACTTCACCTTCATCAGGATGGCAATGTGTATATTCTAAATCCTCAGCTTTATATAAATATAATTTTTCATTACTGTATCCGGGGGAAGTATAAACGAAACCCATATAAGTCCATTTTTTTGCACAATAACCGGTTTCTTCTTCTAATTCTCTCTTTGCAGCTTCAAAAGTATCTTCACCTATCTCTAACTTACCGGCAGGAAGTTCCAGCAATATCTCTTTCAAAGGATATCTAAACTGTCTTACAAATAAAACATTTTCTCCTTTAAATGCCAATATGACAACCCCGCCATTATGCATAACCACTTCACGAAAAGAATTATATCCATTTGATGTTAAAATTTCATCTTTGAAAACTTTTATAACTTTACCGTTAAATATTTCTGTACTGTTTAAAGTTTTTTCTTCAAATTCCATAAATCAATATTACCATAAAAAAAACCTCGCTTAAGCGAGGTAATAAGGTTTTACTTTAGCTTAAAACTTTTAATTTTTCATCGATTGCAGAAAGAACCTTTTCTACCGTAGCTTCCTTAATAACATCATCATTAACTTTTACATAAGGTGCTTTAGAAAATTCCCAATCTATAGAACATAAGCCCAAACATGGTACTCCAGTTACTTCTACTTTATCACCGTATTTTTTTGGAACAGAATCTATTAATTCCTGCAAATTAGAAGAACCCATTACAAAACATGTCGTTCCTAAACAAACCTTAACACTAACTTTTTTGTCCATTATTTATTCCTCTCTAAACATCTCTAATAAGAATTCTACCAGTACCCATCCTTAAATGTCAATATTTTATTAATTATTTTGCAAAGCGGGTATGTACCCGCTTTACATATATTTACCCACAATGCCTAATGCTGCACTTGCACCTGCCGAATAGGGATTTGAACTCATTAATGCTGTTGTCAAACTTGAACCTAAATTGGAAAACAAATTCCCTGAGGAAGATGAATTTGCAGCATATGCTTGAGCATTATAATTATTTCCGGAAGCGCTGTTAGCCTGTGAACTTCCAATAAAATTCAACATTGAAGATTTTGTTTGATTTTGCAAATCTTGTAAAAAATTCATATAGTTATATCTTCGGGACAGTTCATTATTTATAAGCTCATCTTGTTTAATCAAAACATCTTGCGCAAGGCTATTTACAGCATCTGCTCTGTTTGATTCTATTGAATTTAAATTATCCATAAATACGGAATTATCAAGATTACCAAAACGAGAAGCAATATCAGTCTTTAAATTATTCAACATAGGATTGTATATATTGTCAATCATTTTTTGCCCCTTCTGCGTGTAAGCATTTAATTGATTTTGAAAATCTTTTTGTGTATTTTCATCAAATACATTTAACTTTGATAATGAATTATTAAAAGAGTTTTGTGCATATCTGTATGCACTTTTTTCAGGCTCTGACATAATGTAATTTGATATTACATTATTACCTTTTTTGTACGTTTTAACAAGATCTTCACCATTTAACTTTAATGTACCGGCTGAATATCCGGGATATTTTTTGGATGATTTTCCCATCATTGATCCTTTCTAAGAACCAAATAAAGTTAAATTTCAAAAGGGCAATTATATTATAGCATATTATGCTTAAATCTGTAAAGTTTGTGATATAATAACATTATGAATAACTTGGAAATAATTCAAAATTTAATTAATGAAAAAGATTTTGCACAAGCTAAAGAAAAACTTGTTGAATTATTAGAAAATAATAATGATGATATTGATTTATTAAAATTGTTAGGATTATGTTATATAAACTTGGGTGAGTTTCAAGACGGTAAGAAAGTATTTGAAACTATTGTCAAATATAAAAATGATGCAACAAGCTGGTTTTATCTGGGAAGTTGTTATGACAACCTTGAAGAATATATACATGCAGAATCAGCTTATGCTGAAGTTATTGCTCTGAGAAGTTCTTTTATTGATGCATACAAAAATCTGGCAATTGTGTATATTAAAAACAAAGAACCTCAAAAAGCATTGGAAATCATTCTAACAGCTATTGATTACAATAAAGAGGATTATACTTTATATTATATAGCCGGAACTGCATTAATGACAAAAAAAAATTTTAAAACAGCAGTTAAATATTTTGAAAAAGCATTAGAATTAAATCCAAAACATTCTCAACTATATAATAATTTGGGAACATGTTATGTTACAGAAGGAAATTTAGAAAAAGCATTAGAAAATTTTATTAAAGCAAGTGAACTTGATTCTAAAAATTCTGTTACTTACTTTAATATCGGTTCAATACTTCAAATGCAAAATCAACATAGCAAAGCATGTGAATATTTTAATAAGGCATACGAAATTGATCCACAAGACAATTATTTAGTTGCACTTGCATTATCTGAGGTAAAATCGGAAAATTATCAAGATGCTATAAACCATTATAAAACACTTGCTGCACATCATCCTGAAAAAAATAACTACCAGTATAACCTTGCTTGCTGTTACGATGCCGTAGGCGAATATCCAAAAGCAATTATTATACTTGCTCAACTTGTTTTACTAAATCCAAAATCAGTTTCTATGCTAAGAAAACTTGCAAATATTTATCTTAAAATAGGAAAATATCTTAATGCAAAAGAGTTGTATGAAAAAATTATTATTCAGGGTAATGTATCATATGAAATATATTACGAATTTGCGAATATATGTTTAAAAACAAATGATTTAGACAAAGCTGAAAAAATATTAAAAAAAGTTATTCAGCTTAATCCTGATTTTGCAATGGCTCATAAGGATTTAGGTATTATATATTTGAATAAAAGATTGTTTGATTATGCGGAAGATGAATTCCAAACAGCACTAAAACTTGAGCCGGAAAATTTTGATATCGTATTTGAATATGCAAATTATCTTCATTCAACCACAAACTTTAAAAAAGCTGATGAATATTATGAAAAAGCACTGAAATTAAGTGAACATAATATGGAAGCTCTTGGTTTTTGTGCATTAAATAAAATGCTTCTGGGAGATTTAAAAACAGCAAATGAACAGATTGATCATGTTATGAGTCATAACATAGAAGACGGATTTATGTGTTTTATTGCCGGTAAAATTAAATTTTTACAAAACGATTTTGAAACTGCAAAAATGTATTTTGTAAAAGCGTATGAACTTGAAAAGGCAAGTGATACAGAGCAAATGTTGGGATTATGCTATTTTGAACTAGGTAATTATGAACAAGCAAATGGAATTTTTAATCATTTATTAGAAGAAAATCCAATGAATATTAACCTTCTTCTTAATAGTGCAAAATGTTATGAGAAAATGAATAAAATAGATAATGCTCTTGAAATTTTAAATAAAATTGTAGAAATTCTTCCTGAATGCGAAGAAGCACAGGAAATGATAAGGAATATATCATAGGGAGAAAATATGTATTACCAAGGATTAATAAACACATTTAGAGAATATTTACCGGTAAGTGAAAAAACACCCGTTATTACACTTAATGAAGGAAACACACCTTTAATAAAAGCTGAAAATCTTGCTAAAAAAATAGGACTTGATGCTGAAATATATTTAAAATTTGAAGGATGCAATCCTACAGGAAGTTTTAAAGACCGTGGAATGACTATGGCAGTATCCAAAGCTAAAGAATCAGGTGCAGGAGCTATAATTTGTGCTTCAACAGGAAATACCTCTGCATCTGCTGCAGCATACGGCGCAAAAGCCGGTATAAAAACATTTGTACTAATTCCTGACGGATATATTGCCCTTGGAAAATTATCTCAAGCAATGATGTATGGGGCAAAAATTATCGCTATTCAAGGGAATTTCGATCAGGCACTGGAAATGGTAAGGAAAATTTCTGACAATTATCCTATTACGTTAGTTAATTCCGTGAATCCATACAGAATTGAAGGACAAAAAACAGGTGCATTTGAAATTTGTAATGCACTTGGTAAAGCGCCGGATTATCACTTTATTCCCGTTGGAAATGCCGGAAATATTACAGCATACTGGAAAGGTTACAAAGAATGGTACAATATTGGTAAAATCCCAAATCTTCCAAAAATGATGGGGTTTGAAGCTGAAGGTGCAGCAGCAATCGTAAAAGGAGAAAGAATATATAAACCTGAAACTCTTGCAACAGCAATCCGTATAGGAAATCCTGCGAGTTGGAAATTTGCAGAAAATGCAAGAGATGAAAGTAGTGGAATGATAAACTTTGTAACTGATGAAGAAATTGTAAAAGCATATCAATTAATAGCATCATGTGAAGGAGTATTTGCTGAACCTGCAAGCGCAGCATCAGTTGCAGGATTGATTAAAGTAAAAGATAAAATAAAAGAAGGCTCAAAAATAGTTTGTATATTAACAGGAAATGGTTTAAAAGATCCTGATAATGCCATAAAATATTCAAATTCCGATGTCCAAAAAACATCAGCAGATATGACAGAAATTCTCAAAGTTATGAATATTTAATAAAACATTGTTAAGATTTTTGCCTATGGAAACCAAGGGGGACGTTTTTCGACTATTTCGATTTCATATCCCAATACGTTCAACATCATTTCCGCTTCTTTGTATGAAATTCCGTCCCGCAACAACTTTGCACTTAAGTTGGCTGCACTATATTTATTAGTATTAGTTTTCGTATTTAATATTTCCGCAAATTCTTTTATTTGAATTCTGTTAAAAATCAAAATGGACTTTATTTTATCACATATATTCATCCTTTAATTATATAAAATTTGACAAAATATGGATATTAATATATTATAAACAATATAAATGTAATTTATTAAATATTTATATTGTTTAATCTGTAATAATATTTAACAAAGGAGAAACTTTGAACAAATTGTCATATGAAGATAGGCTTTCTGTCATAGAAAATCTGGTTTGTGAAACCAATGCAATTATAAAAATTTGTTCTGATGCTATGACACAAAAAGTGTATTGCGATTCAGAAAGTGATTTTTCAGATTTTGTATTATTATTCGGCATAGCCAAAAAAAATCTTTCTAAAATGCACAATTATTTTTAAATTGTATTCAGCTTATCAACTGTTTCTTTAACATATTGTCTAATTGCAGGAGTAATAAGTAAATCCGGTTCAGTATTGGCAAAATTATCGAGTATAATTGTTCCTCGTTTTAAATCTCCGCTTTCAATATACAAAACTCCAAGCATTACTTTATTCAAAGGATTATCCGTTTGAGATGAATATTCTGTAATCTTTGCAGGAATTATACCCAGAGCTTTATAACATTTAGCCAGTTTTTGATAATACATAAAATTTAAACTAAATTGATTTACAGCATCTTCATAAGGTTTTTGCGCCATATCAGGATAACCGATTTCCATATAAGCATCACCTAAATTTTTATAATATACAGCACTTGCCTGAGTGTTTGGAGCCAAACTGATTGCTATTTTAAATTCTTGAATTGCAGCATAATAGCAGTGTTCTTTTAAATAATTTATACCTAAATTATTATGCAAATAAGCATTGTTACCCGCTTCAATAACAAAAGTTTCAGGTTTTTTGTATGCAGAAGTTATAAAAGCTAAACACAAAAGAATTAATACAAAACATTTTTTGTATTCAAATAATTTTATTAATTTATCTTTTAAAACTATTATCATAATTATATTTATAATACTCTGTTACAACAAATCAATTTCTAAACCTTCATAAGCCATAATTATATTTTCATCATCTTTATAAAGTTCTTTAATAGAATTTAATTTTTCATCATCATAGCATGGGTCATAATGGAAAAATACCAATTTTTCAGCGTTTGCCTGATTTTTGCATTCTACAGCCATATCAAATGTTGAATGTCCATAACCTTGCTTCGGTACATATAAATCAAGATAATCTTCCGTTGTATATTGCGCATCATGGATTAAAAGATTACAATTTTTTGCAAAACTTACAAGTTTTTTATCTCCGCCTTCGTAACTTTCTTTATCTGTAGCGTAAACAAGAACCTTATCTTTATATGATATCTTATATATTAAAACACCTTCTTGAGGGTGCGCATATGAGCGGTATGCCGTAATCAATACATCATCATTTTCAACAACGGAATCATTTTCATTTTCTATACGTTTTATTATAGGTTCACAACCATTACGAAGAATTATACCTTCATTTTCATTTAAATCTCTTATATTCAAATTACCTGCAATATCGCCTAAATCAAGTGGAAAAGATTTACCAAAAAGTAATTGTGATAATTCATCAGCAAGATTTTCATTATAATTTACATTTCCAAAAACATTAATATTTGATGACGGAATATGTAACGGTCTAAAAAACGTAAATCCCTGAAGATGATCTTGATGAATATGAGAAATCAAAACAGTAGCATTTACAGGAATCCTTTCAGAAGGTTTTACTCCGGAAGTTATATGTTTTTTTAACAATTCATTTCCAACACTTATAAGTCCCGTACCAGCATCAAGAATAATCAAATGTCCGTTAACATTAACTTCCACACAAGATGTATTACCGCCGTATTCCATAAAATTTTTATCCGCTATCGGATAGCTGCCTCTAACACCTCTAAATTTTACTTTAAACTCACTCATAATTTATTCTCACTTTTCTATAGTAATTACTGCATTTCTGTCTTTATCTCCACCCATATAAAAACTTCTCGAAAACATTAGTAACTTCGCCATTTTTTGAACATCTTTTAAACCTGTTTCGTTAAACTCTATATTAAATACAGCTTTTTTTCTGTAGTTTGTAACTGTAACGATTCTAAATGCATTCGGATAGGTTACAAGAGAAGGACAACTAACATAAACAACATTATCCTTTTTGGTAATTTTGGGAGCATGGTAATGTCCTTGAAAAACACCTATGGGATTTTTATATTTGCTGACAACTTCTTCAAATTTATCAGCATCTAAAAGAGTATGCCCTGGACTTCTGAATGGCTCTATTACAGGAACATGTAAAAATATTATTACTGTATCTTTTTTAGATTTTTCAAGTTCATTATCGAGCCACTTCAACTGTTCTTCTCCAATTCTGCCATGCAAAGTTAACTCATCTCTGATAATATTGTCAAGAACAATGACTTTATAACCTTTTTGAGGAACAAATGAATAATAAGTCTTTTCAAATTTATAATTTTTATTATACTTATTTACATTGTCCATAAATACACGTGGGGTCAAATAACCGCCATTCATAGTATCATGATTTCCAAATGCAAAATACCAAGGAACATTCAATTTTTCTGTATGAGATAAAAACGCTTTAAGTTCCCTTTCAAAGGCTTTATCAATTAAATCTCCTGAAAACATAACAAATGAAACATTCGGAATTTCATTGACCTGTTCGATTGCATCATCCAACAATTTTGGAGACTCAGCAATCATTTTATAAGTTGTATTACTATCTCCTGTGTAATAGTGAGCATCACTAATCTGAGCAAATTTCAAACTGTTTGTACTGCTGTAACATTGCAGACCAACAAACATTAACACTGAAAGCAGTATTGATATTGACCAATTTTTAAATACTGTCATAAGTGAATCTTTATTTCGTTTTTTATTTTTTACTTTCATTTCTTATCCAACATAGTTTTTATATCATTATATGTAGAAATAAGTTCTTTGTCTTCATCAGAGAGTATGATTGCTTTATCAAAATTCATAAGAGCGTTGACATAATCATTTTGAGCATAATCACACATTCCTAAGTATTTATAAACCTCAGATGTTTGAATGTTACGAGACAATAAATTCAACATCTGTCTTGCCTCATCATAATGACCTTTATGGTACAAAACTTTTGCTTCTAACAAAAGATAAGCTATATTTTCTTCAATTTGAATAGCTTTTTTAATATCAGATTCTGCTTCAAAAATATACCCCATGTTAAGATTTGCATCGGCTCTCAATGCATAAGCAATATCTGATTCTTTGTTGTATGTTAAATATTTTGTATAAGTATCAATAGCGTTTTGAAATTCTTTCAAGCCTGCATAAACTTGCCCTAATCCTAAATAACTTTGAGCATGGTTAGGTTTTAACGTAATTGCTCTTTGATAATAGGTTTTTGCATTTTCAAAATCATCGTCATTTTTAAAATATTCAGCAATAAAATAATTCGCCCAAAAATCATTTCCGGCAGCAAGAGTATTTAATTGTCCTGCTTTATCCCCATTTTTTTTGTATGCAAAAGCCTTATTTAAATTACTATTTGTTGTTGTAAGATATGACTCTATATTAGGATTCATAACCCGCAGCAAAGTATTTTTCAGCTCTTTGATATCAACATTATCAGGCTCTATTTGCAATATTTTATCAATATATTTTACAGCTTGTTCATATTTGCCGTAAATACAATAATTTGTGGCAATATCAAAATAATCTTCGGTAAGTTCATTTGCCGAAACTGACAAACAAGAAAGTGTTAAAAATAATAAAATAAATCTTTTCATAATATTATTATAATGCAAATATATGATGATATAAACAACTAAATGTATTATCTTTGTAAACATGGAGAATTTTAAAAATCATATTAAGCCGTTCGGATTTCTTAGCAAAAAAATTGAAAAAGATCCAATGACACCATCGTATATAAAACCCGATGGTACTAAAGTGATTGAACAGGAATCTTCTACAGGTAAAGTGGTTTATGAAATGTCTCCTGACTGTACATTAATTTGCAGATCTTATGATAAACAAGGACGCTTATTTTTAGATTATATCAGGCGAAGAAATCTTGAAATAGGACATACTTTTGACGAATACGGTAAAAAAATTTATGAATTTAATTCTCTATACGATGAACATAATGTGCTTGCCAAAAAAACCGAAATAGAATTTCAATATTATGATGAAGGTAATGTTTCTGTAGAAATAGTTGTTGTTAAACCCGGTGATATTAAAACAGAAACTCATTATGATAAACAAGGTAAACAAACAGAAAAAATTGAATATAGAGGCACTGTTAAAACTTGGTTTGATGAAAACAACAAGCCAATAAAAAGACAAATAGACAGAGGCTCAGGCGGTATAATAACTGAAGATTTAAAAAATGATTAAACTTGAACTCTTATCAAACTATTAACCTTATTACCATCTTCTTCTATTAATTTTATCGCATTTTGCATTGCTCGTTCTGATGCAATTTCCGTAATTACAGTAATATCTGCAGTATTATCTTCAGAAACACATTTTTGTACAATACTTGCCAAACTTATATTATTTTCAGCACATATAGTACCGATTTTACCGATAACACCTTTATTATTTTTTGCATTAATCGACAAATAATATTTGTTATTAGTTTGAAAAATATCAATCATATTCGCTGTTTCATTATGCCTGCACCTCATCATAGGTAATATGTAATCAGATTTACCAATTTCAGCAGCTATAACCAGAATATCACCAACAACAGAACTTGCGGTTGGAAATTCTCCGGCTCCCGGCCCTGAAAGAGTAATACTGCCAATAGGATGTCCGCTTAAAGTCACGGCATTTGTAACATAATCAATGTGTGCCAAAGTATGTTTTTTTGATACTAACATAGGATGAACTCTTACATCTGCATTACCGTCATTATCTATTTTTGCAGAAGCTATAAGTTTTATTTTATATCCCAAATCGTTTGCAGCTTTCATATCCTGAGCACGAATTTTTGTTATTCCTTCTCTATAAATATTTTCAATTTTTATACGTTTTTTAAAAACAATAGTTGCAAGAGTACAAATTTTATAAGCAGCATCAAAACCTTCTACATCACCGGTCGGATCAGCTTCAGCATAACCTAATTCTTTTGCTTCTTTTAAAACATCATCATATGATGCGCCTTGAACATCCATTTTTGTTAATATATAATTTGTCGTTCCATTAACAATTGCTTCTATTTTATTTATATTATTACCGGCCAAAATGGTTTTTATCGGCATTATCAAAGGTATTCCACCTGCAATAGCCGCTTCATATAAAATTACTTTATTGTGACTTTCTGCAAATAAGAATAATTCCTCACCAAATTTTGCCAACAACTCTTTATTGGCCGTAACAATGTGTTTCCCATTTTCTATTGCTTTTTTAATTAAAGCAAATGCCGGCTCTATACCGCCAATAAGCTCTACAATAATATCTATTTGAGGATTTTCTACAACTTCATAAGGATTATCAGTCAAAATGTTTTTATCTAATCCTTCAATATTACGAGGTTTGTCTATATTTTTTACTGCAATTTTTACTATTTCTATATTTTCAAAATTTTTTAATGTTTTAAAAACGCCTGAGCCAACAGTACCAAGTCCTATTAAACCAATTTTTATTTTATTTTCCATACAATAATAATAACACAAATATATTAATTTCTGTAAAAATCATATAATAAATAATAGAAAAAAAACACTTTATAAGTTATACTACTAATGTAGTAGTATGGAAGGTTTGTTTTGCCGTCTAAATAGCGTATTGCTTTTACGACAAATTAACTATAAAATAGTTTTAAGTAATGTAAATGCCGTACAAAATTTAGGCAAAAACATATAATTACGAGTTTTATACATATAGCAGGTGTAGTGTTGAATAAAAATAAAACTGATATCGATAAAAAAACTCAAATTTCAAATAAAAAATCAACTGTTTCAAATCCAATAGAGAAACAGCCTTCAAGGCTTAAAAAATCTATTGAGAAAAAAACTGCACCTAATATTAAAGAAACAACCTTTACAAATCCGATTACATCTGATAATTCAAACATTGTAGCCAGAATCAATAATTTTAACACTTCTAAAACTGCAAATCGCATGTATGGTGGATACATGAATGCCGGCTATCACAAAGTTATAGATTATTCTAATTTAGTTTATAATCTTTGTGAAATATATTCTAATCAAAAAAATACAACCGACTTATGTTCATCTATTCATAAAATGTTTAGTGAGAAAATAAGTAATGTTTACACAGCATTTGGGATTTATCATGAAAAATCTAAATGTATTAATTTAAAGCTATTTAGCGCACTGGGAAATACATATACATCAAAAATATTCTTATCAGACAGCAAAAATCCTGTAATTGAATGTTTCAATACAGGCAAAACAATATATTATGAAAATAATAAATTTTTAAGCATTCCGTATTTACAAGAATCATCATCTTTAATACTACCCTTAAACACAGTTAACGGATGTAAAGGGGTAATGATTGTCGGAAAAGATGATTTAGAAGATCACATAGGTTTATTTTCATTTATTGCAAATTATTGTGCATTATACATGCAAAATATAGAACTTTTAGAACAAGCAAATAAATATACAAATACGGATACATTAACAGGTTTATACACTCACAGAGGTTT
>Ga0247610_10001211_pt1 | contig 32599 bp, 24 predicted proteins | sample 174DNAGHGhighgp2_FD_193483 | JGI IMG/M metagenome (GOLD analysis project Ga0247610, IMG submission 193483) | Sheep rumen microbial communities from Palmerston North, Manawatu-Wanganui, New Zealand - 1742 DNA GHGhigh gp2 | ecosystem: Host-associated > Mammals > Digestive system > Stomach > Rumen...
TAACGCTCCGAACAGCATCTTTCATTGTTGCGCAACTGATAGATCGTGTCGATACGGAGGGTGATAAACTCTTGCGAATGTTGTGAATCACTGGGCACTTGCGACGTGCCTACAGTCAGCGAATCACTACTTGCAGAACCTTCGCCAGTCTTGTTGCCACAGGCAACCAAACTGAATGCCAGCATCGTCATCGCAGCGATGGACAGCAGGGATTGTAGTCGTTTACTCGTCATATTTAAAGTCATTAGGATTACGTTCGGTTGCAAAGTTAAGAAAAAAAAATCAAATAATAGGCATTGTTACCCGATTATTTTTGTAATTTTGCACCGTTTTAAAAATTCCCTGTCCCATGACAAATGGTATTTATACGATTTTACTGCTCATTATGAGCAATGTTTTCATGACTTTCGCCTGGTATGGTCACCTGCGTCTGCAACAGTCGGGCATCTCCTCCAACTGGCCGCTCTACCTTGTCATCGCCTTCTCATGGATGATCGCCTTTTTCGAGTACTGCTGCCAGGTTCCCGCCAACCGCATCGGCTTTGTCGACAATGGCGGTCCCTTCAACCTCGTCCAGCTCAAGGTCATTCAGGAGTGCATCTCGCTGGTAGTCTTCGCCGTCATCGCCAATTTCATCTTCCAGCACGAAGAGCTTCATTGGAACCATGCCGCAGCAGCCCTCTGTCTCGTCGCTGCCGTCTATTTTGTTTTTATGAAACCATAAAAAATATTTATCATATGAAACGACTACTTACAACACTAACCACCCTACTCCTCACGCTCACGGTGATGGCTCAGGCTTTCGACAACCTGCCAACCCCAGGCGAGGAGAAAGTGATCGACAACACCCCCGACTCCATCGCTAAAGCTCTGATGTCAAGGCCGGCACCCGGTTCTACGAGGAAATCCGGGAATCCCGTGCTATTCCTGATAGGCAATAGCACCATGCGCAATGGCACCTTGGGCAACGGCAATAACGGCCAATGGGGCTGGGGCTATTTCTTCAACAAATATTTCGACGGGCGCAAAATCTCCGTTGAGAACCAAGCGCTGGGCGGTATGTCCACACGTACCTTCTATACAGACCTGTGGCCAGCCGTTCGTGAGGCTCTGAAGCCAGGCGACTGGGTCATCGTGAGCATTGGTCATAACGACCATGCCGACTTCTTCGACCAGCGACGGGCACGTGGCGTCATCGACGGTGTCGACCCCGATACAATGGCGGTCGGCTTCAACGAGCGCAAGCAGGTCAATGATACAGTCTATAGCTATGGCACCTACCTGCGCAAATATGTCAGCGAGATTCGTGCCAAAGGCGCCAACCCTATTCTTATGTCACTCACACCGCGCGATGCCTACGACCCAAGAACAGGCAAGATTGTGCGCAAGCCACAGACACAATGGGCTGCCTATATCGCCGCCATCGAAGGCGTACCCTTCGTCGACCTCAATGAACTGTCAGGCGCAAAGATCGACCAGTTCAGCCGTTGGAAAGAACAGTATCATTTCTTCGGCGACCATATCCATACCTCTGCCTTTGGTGCCGAACTCAATGCGCGCTCAGCAGCCGAGGGCATCTTCTACTCAGCAAATCCTCAGCTGAAGACCTTGCAGGCCATGATGGTCAATGTGCCGTTGCAGGCCTATGGCCAGAAGCGTGAGAAGGGTAAGCCCATGGTATTCATCACAGGCGATTCCACCGTCAAGAACAACGACAAGGACCCGGACGGCATGTGGGGTTGGGGTTCACAGGCAGGCCTCATCTTCGACACCGACAAGATTGTTTGGGAGAATGTGGCAATGGCCGGCCGTTCCACGAAGACCTATCTGCGCGAGGGCCGTTGGGAGAAAGTCTACAATGCCCTGCAGCCCGGCGACTTCGTACTGCTGCAGTTCGGCCATAACGACATCTGCCCCATCAACGACAAGAAAGGGCGCGGCGTCATCCCCGGCACAGCCGATACCTGCCATGTTTACCGCATGGAAGCCGACGGCAGCTACGAGGTTGCCTACTCCTTCGGCTGGTATCTCCGCAAGTTCATCGACGACTGTTGTGAGAAAGGCGCGATCCCCATCCTGCTCTCCCTCACCCCTCGCAACGAGTGGCCTGGCGGCAGGATAGAGCGTCGCAACAACACCTATGGCAAGTGGTATCGTGAGGTTGTGGAGCAGACGGGCGTCGAGTTTGTCGATGTTCACAACATCTCTGCCGACTTCCTCGACAAGAAGTTTGCCTCCAAGAATGCAGCCAAGAGCAAGGAGAAAGCATCGAAATATTTCAACCACGATCATACCCACACCTCGCTGCTTGGCGCCCAGATGAACGCCCGCAGTGTAGCCAAGGGTTTACGTGATATTCAGTCACCTCTTGCCAAGTATTTGAAAGCAAAATGAAAATTTTTCTATCAAAACGTCACGTTTTTCAAAGAAAAAGTGTAATTTTGCCGCCGAAAAATTGATTCAACCAACAAAAGACTCATTTATATGAAGAAAATCAGAGCAGCCGTCGTAGGTTACGGCAACATTGGAAAGTACGCCCTCGAGGCATTGGAAACCGCCCCTGACTTTGAGGTGGCAGGCATCGTACGTCGTAATGGCGCTGAGAACAAACCCGCAGAACTGGCACAGTATGACGTCGTTAAGGACATTCGTGAACTGAAGGATGTCGACGTTGCCATCCTGGCCACCCCCACACGCAGTTGCGAGGAATATGCCAACCAGATCCTACCCCTCGGCATCAATACCGTCGACTCTTTCGATATCCACACCCAGATTCGTGGCTATCGTGAGCGCCTGATGAAGCTGAACAAAGAAACCAACACCGTCAGCGTCATTGCAGCAGGTTGGGATCCGGGCAGCGACTCCATCGTGCGTACCCTCATGCAGAGTCTTGCCCCCAAGGGCCTCAGCTACACCAATTTCGGTCCTGGCATGTCGATGGGCCACAGCGTATGCGTCCGTTCGAAGGCTGGCGTCAAGAATGCCCTTTCAATGACCATTCCCCTTGGCGAAGGTATCCATCGCCGCATGGTCTATGTAGAACTCGAAGACGGTGCCAAGCTCGAAGAGGTGACAGCAGCCATCAAGGCCGACCCCTACTTCGCCAGCGATGAGACGCACGTGTTCCAGGTAGAGAGCGTCGACGATGTGCGTGACATGGGTCACGGCGTGAACCTCGTGCGCAAGGGTGTGAGCGGTAAGACACAGAACCAGCGTCTGGAGTTCAACATGAGCATCAACAACCCCGCTCTGACCGGTCAGGTGCTTGTCAATGTGGCTCGTGCCTCCATGCGTCTCCAGCCCGGCTGCTACACGATGGTCGAGATTCCTGTCATCGATATGCTCCCTGGCGACCGCGCCGACCTTATCGAACATCTCGTATAACCAACTCCCTCAAATAGCAAGGTCCTCCGAACATGTTCGGAGGGCCTTTTTTATTTACAAGTCTATCCCATGACGACGTCAAGCACCATCATCAGCACGAAACCGATGGCAAAGCCGATGGTGCTGAGGTTGCTGTGCTGACCTTCGGAGGCTTCGGGGATGAGTTCCTCGACCACCACATAGAACATGGCCCCTGCGGCAAAGGCGAGCATGTAAGGCAAGACGGGAATCAGCAGTCCTATAATCAATGTCATTGTCATCGGCTGCAAAGATACACATTATTTTTGAATTGCGCAATACTCAAATCACATGAAAAACATCTCTATCATATTGGCGGGCATTTCTACAGCCATTCCTTCTTAAAAGTGAGCCACGAGAAATCCTCTATGTGAGGGCCATCGTGCCAATAGTCGAAAAAGTCCTGTGAGCATGGAGGGAGATTATCACCTTGGGCATCACGGAATATCTGTTCAGTTTCCTGTTCAAATTTGAACGCCATCATCTTCTCCTCCCATTCACCAATCAACTCATCGTAATAGCCATCATATTTATCTTCATACAGGTAATAGTAACATGTACCAAAATAACGACTAGTCAGATACTCAATCCGCTCGTCCCACCAATCATATTCGGGATATCCCAGTGCTCTCCAAAGTTGGCTACAGCGACGATCGAGTTGTTCGCACTCTGTTTCTGAGATCACATCTCGGAGGCTTACCCGATTGTTGTCAAAGCAGACATAGCGCCAATCATCATAGTCCTTATCTTCGATAAGACTTGCCGTAAACATCCAAATTTTCCTTGCCCACCAGAAATGCCCGGTTTCAGCGCAAAGATCACCGATACGCATGCCTTTCATGTACTTCTGCTTGCAACTTGCGGCACAACGTATGGGATGTATCGTACTGTTTACCATTTCCTTCAGCAGTCGGGCTTCTAGATGAATAATAACACCGTTGGGCGTGCAACTGCACACCCGATAAGGAATTCTTCTTCTCATATATCTACATAATTCTAATCACTATATAATAAATAAGGTATAAACCCCTTGATATGGGGTACAAGAGTTAATAGGCAAGTGCTTCTGCACCGACCTATGGAATTATAGAGTATTCCATTCAGAGAACACACTATCACAATCCCCGACTATTGTAGCAATATGTCAAAGAACGCTTCAGCGAGTAAAGAGTGAAAGCAGCTTTCAAACTCTTTCGAGCGCCAAAGGTCTTCGAGGTGTAACCTCAAAGAACGCGCACGACAAGGTACAATCCTCCTGTCGATTCTCAGAATCAAATGTGATTTGTGATAGAATTATGTAATTCGGCCACAAAAGTAGCTATAATTTCCTTTCCCACCAAATGTTTTAAGGAAAAATTTGAGGTCTCTAAAAATATATTTTATCGGGTGATAGAAATAGAGATTTTGACGGCTCTATAGATAATCTGGATACGTCTAAAATGGAATGAAAATGCAAAGGAATTGTAAATGTTTAAAGTATATATACTGATTTAAAAGAATAATTCGTATATTTGTGGCATAAAACAGATCTTTGATGAGTATACTCGGCATCATTATCCTGATTATCATTGGCGGAATCATCTACGCTTTTCGCGACCAACTACTGGCTGCAGCGATGTATATCGGATTCTTCATGGGGGTCGGGGCATTGATTGGCTGGTGGCTTTTCGACAATGCCAGCTCTGGAGCTACAGTCGGATTTTGGGCAGCCATATTTTTTGGTATTCGCCATATCACAATGGCTATGGGAGCAGAATACTCATCTATCTTTGAATACGCCTATTATTTCCTGTCAATCCCTATTTGGGGATTAAACCGCTTGCAGCTCATTCTGACTGAGCCATGGCGTTACATGTTCAAGACAAGTTGGCCAAGTGAAGGCACTAAGGAACTGTTGCGCCCAATATTGTATTTCCTCCAACTTGTATTGTATATTGTCACAACTCCACTCAGGACGTTGAATGCTTTTATCTACAATGTACTGGTATACGGTACCACAGAGATTTATGATTTGGTATGCGAGGTATTCCATCCAACCAATTGGAATGATCACATAAAAGGACTGGATTGGCTGATTGGCGTTCCATATCGATTCTTCAAATATCCAGTATATCATGGATTCCTTACCCTGGTTGAGGGTGCGGTTTGGACGGTTATTGATACTGTTATTCCTGCAATAACACTATATCATGGTACAGACTTGACAGCAGGTCGTGCTATTACAAAGAAAAACGTGAGGGCTTGGACAGAAGGAACTTTTACAGCCAGTAAGAGCAGTTGGGGAGGAATCGGTGTCTACTTTGCTTCTCGTCGTAGTGTAGCCAGAGAATATGCAGAAGATCCATATCGTCTGAGTGACAGCAATCCTGTAATGATAGTATGCCGTGTGTCGCTAGGAAAGATTATCAACTACTCACTTACACCTTATTATATTTATAGGAATGCTGGAGCCAATGGTAATCCTGCTGTTTTGAACAATTATGCAGAAAAGGAGGGCTATACGACAGGTGAATGGTGGAATCAGCGGGGCGGTTATTGGGAGTATTGCTTGTTTGACTGGCAGAATCGTTACAATCATCCCTGGCGCATACGCCCTGTTTTTGTCTTTAATTTCCGTACAGGAATGGCACAACACATTGACGGAGGCCTGAGGCATTGGCTTTTCTCCAAGGTCGTGATTGACGACATCATGAAAAGCATTTGGTTCTTAATCCTTGTGATTATAGCTTTTGTTGTAGTAATATGGTTTGTCTTATATGGATGGAGAGTGTTGTGGGATGGATATCTTTGGTATTACTTCATCTAAAAATATAATATCGCTGCTAAGTGATATTGACCATGATGATAAAAAAAAATCAATTATTCATGACTTTGAGTATTTTTTTGTAATTTTGTAGCGCAGAAAGGATGTTTTATGCACAACTCATTGTCTCTATTCGTCACTAAATATTGTCATTTTTGCAAATGCCAAATAGTAAAACAGATTCTTTGGCCTCTGTTTCTAAAGACAAGGTTAAAGTTTTTGGTAAAGGATTAGAATAATTAGACAATCTTAATTTTAAATATTTGACAAAATAGTATAAAGTATATGATAGATTTTTTTTACTATATTTTTGAAGGAGAAACTTGGTTCATACTGTTAAAAATAGGAGCCTGTCTATTGACTTTATTTTTTATACATCAATGCTGGTTTTATGCATTAGGGAAAGAGTCTAGGCAAGAAGACGGATATGTTAGTTTAAAGAAAAGCTTTATAGAATGGAGAAATTGTGTAGATTCATTTCGATATAATTCTTGGTTTATTGGAATAATTAGATTCTCTGTTAGGAACAAAACATACCTTGATATATTAACTTGTATTATTGTGTTTATTCCATCTCTTATAGTATTCTATTTTTTCGAATGGTTTATTAATTTCTGTTTGCTATTTATTAATTTCGACGAATCAGGATTGCTTAATTTTGTAATCAGATGGATGCCAGACAATTGGTTTTTTAATATAATGAGAATTTGTTTTAATATAATAGATGGATTCGAAACGACAGTAATGTTGTGTTTTTGTTTTTGCTTTACATTTGTTTTTTTTGACACATATAGAAGAGGGTTGCTTATTCCCTTTTTTTTCAAAATCATCTTCGTTTTAGTTGTTTTTATATTGTATGATGCAGATTGTCGTAACTGGGTCATAGATTATTTTGATCTGGGTAAACCGCTTACACTCATTATGAAATTATGCTATTGGGGGAGTCGTTTGGATTTTATTAACATCACTTTCCCCCTGGCTTCTGCATTTTGTCTATGTTTGGTCAACAAACGTAAGAATTATAAGTATGGTTGGGAATCGTGAATTGTTTTGATGATATTCAGTAAACGGGGTCTTCATTACTGACAGAAATATCTAAAGGTGGCTGAGTTGATAATTATATCGCAGCTAATTGATATTGACTATGAGAATAAAAAAAATAACTCAGTTATTCATGACTTTGAGTATTTTTTTGTAATTTTGTAGCGCAGGAAGATAGATATGTGCCTGAGTATCAGAAAACCGATTAATTAAATAAAACTTGAAATATGGATAGAACCATCTCTTTTGTTGACGAAAGCGCATTAAAGCCCATTAAGAGCAAGGCGGAGTTACTCAAAATAATGAAACAATGTGAGCAAGAAAAAGAACTCTTCCTTTCGAATCTGGACTTATCTGAAATGGATGACTGCAGTTGTATCAATTTCGATAGATATCGATTAGACAATATCGTATTCAGTAAATTCTGTCCTGACAACCCTCAGAAACGTCATCTTTTTAATCTTTCTTTTATTGGTGCCCAACTAAGTCGAGTTTGTTTTGCACAAGCTAATCTACAGCAATGCAACTTTGACACTATGGATTTGAATGCATATAAATTTTACTATCAAAAGATGTATAGCAAAGATATGCCTGAAGACAAGAAAGACAAAAGAATAGCAAAACTTAATAGTGTTGATTTCTTTTTCAGTAACCTATCCTATTGTCGCTTTAGGGGAAATCAGGCATGTCAAGTAGATTTTAGGTACTCACATGTCTGCGATTGCACGATGAGTGAATTTGATTTAACATACGGTGACTTCTATCTTTGCTATTTCAAAGGTTCTACGAACTTCATAGATAGCCGTTTTACCTATTGTAGTTTCACGTGTTCTTCTTTTGAGAATGACTGTATTCGAATGAATAATATTATCGCAGGCATTGCTCAGGAGGATAGTGAGATTTACCATAACAAATTGATACGAGATGACCAATGGTTGAAATATAATCCCTGTCACTCTTTCAGCAGTATGAACCATGAAAGTCACAACGATGAAGAGAAAGACGTAAGCAATGCTAAAATAGCTGGAGAAGCCATGCATGTCTATAAACAACTCAGCGGCCTTTATGCAGGGAAAGGACTTAACCGTGATTCTAACAGAGCTTATCGAAAGTCCAAACTATGCGAGATTAAGTATTGTAAACTGAGAATGAAGTTAGCGTGGAAGGAAAGAAAAATCAAGACTTTATGTGCATACCAATGGAGTTTTGCTAAAGCATGGCTGACACGCCTTATGGGCTTTGGATATCAATGGAGGGCTACTGTCACATGGTTTGTTTTGATAGTGATAGGGTATGGCTTATTTGGCATGTTCCGTAAAGGTACCAATGACGACTATAACATAATATTCCATAGTTTATATAACTCCATGGGACCGCATGACTGTTTTACAGATATGGTTCCCTTACCCTGGGCCAGTTTTGAAAGTATTTCAGGTATTCTTCTTATTGGCTTCCTTGGCTTTATCATCGCTAATAATATCCGAAATGACTCATAAATAAAGGTAATAAAAAACAAGTAATTAGACATTACTTCGCGTAACTGTGAAATATAGAAAAGTAGCGTTGAAAATTAAACAAAAATATCGACTTTATTACATTTAGTAACCCAGAAATAGATTAAATTCGAAGAAATTTGCTAACTTTGCACCGTTATATTACAATAATCAGAAACAATGGGAATAGTAGATTGGTTTACAAATGATTTGAATACAGATGAGAGAACGCAGACACGCGATTTACTCTCTGTAGCTATTGCTGATCATGAATTTAGTGATGAGGAACAGAAGGCTGAAAATCAATCCAATGCAGTTATTGTCTTTTGTTCTTGACGAAATCAGCGGGAACCACATAAGTAAAGACGCAGGGTTAGTTATCATAGATAATTTTGTAAGACACTATATCACAATAGGAGTATAATGAGTATCATAACTAGATTTCTGAGCGCAGTAACGGAACCTGAATTTAAATTGGCTCGCGATTTGACCGCTATGGCCATTGCAGATGGCGAGGTAACTCCTGAAGAAAAGGAGGCCATGAGTACGATATGCCATTTGGAGGGCATTGACGAATCAAAGTTATTGGAATCACTACAAGGTGGTTATGAAAACGTTGAGAAAGAGATGCCAAACAGTCATCAAGAAAGGGAAGAGTATCTAAAAAAACTTATCAAGCTCATTGGTGCTGATGGTTATGCAGCTCCACAAGAAATCTATCTCTTTCAGATTGTAGCCAGTAAAATGGGACTTAACCAGATGGATGTTGTTGGTCTTTTCTTGCTGACTGCAACACGCAAATATTTTGTCGGAGATGCTGGCTCAAGGATTCTTGCTTCTTTCCTCAAAAACTATATTGACCCCAAGGCAAAATCGGAAAAGGCAAATCGCGAGAATCTAAGGACTATCTATGAAACTGTGGCCACTTATACAGAGGTAAGTCAAGATAAAGAACTCGATAGAGAAATTCTTCGACAGAATTTGGCATGTGCTACGGTCACGTTCTTAGAGAATACTATCCTTATTAAGGAGTTTGCCCATGTCGGACTTGACTTTGCTGTAATGGCTAAGCAAGAAGAACAGAATATTTTCAAAAGATATAGTGCGGCCTAATAAATCAGCAAAAGAGAATATCAAAACATTACTTAACAGCACTTTCTTTGTAAAACATTGTAAATTAACAGATTATAATGGTGACTATAGAATTTTATAGTCACCATTTTGTGATATATATGATGGTTTTAGTGCAAAACCTTGCAAATATGAATTATTTTTTGTATCTTTGCAGGCAAATTCAACCCAACAAAGATATGAAAATAACAATCATCAACAACGAGAGAAATGAAAAGCGGTACACGCGCGAGGAACTCGATGAGTTCGTTGCACAGTTAAAAGACGGCACTTTCCGTCACCATTATGTTCGGGATTACAACAAGGAAGTGTGTTTCGCAGCAGAATGGGTGAAGCAGAGCGGCGAGTTGAAGGCCAAAAGCATCAACGCACTCGTGCTACTGTCATTAGAGAACTTGCGCGACCTACCAACTGTCGAGGAATACAAGCGTCTCGCCACCCAGCAACCCTATACCCTACTCTGTTTCCTCGGCCACGACGGCCACTCCCTCCGCATTATCTGTCCATACACCGTTTCCGAAGGCTCCACTAATGTTCAATGGTCAATGGTCAATGGTCAATCTTTGTTGAACGCCTTCCGCAAGCTCCACTACATCTACTCCTCGCAATTAGGTACACCACTGGCAGAAGATGAACCCAATTTCATGAGCAGTAGTATGACCAGTTACGATCCGCAGCCATTCTACAACCCCTCGGCCATCGCCATCACCGTGTCCAGCGAGCCTGAAGATTCACCCGAGTTCCGTCCAATGCTGGAATCCATCAGCGACTACAACTATCCCGAAGAAATCCCTGGACTGACCGTTCACGAAAGTCGTATGCGCCGTTTCCACGATTGCCTCGATGCCGCCCAGGAAGCACATCGCGATTTGTGGCTGGATGTCGACGGTGGTTATAAGACGTCCGAGGTGTTCACGGATGCCGTTCTGGAACAATTGGCAGACGGTTGTCGTCAGATGGGATTGCCCCAGGCCTGGTGTGTCCGTATGTGTACCTTCATCCCGCTGCTCGGAGGACTGGAAAACCAGGAAACTATCGAGGCCGTTTTCAGAACAGCCTATCTGCGCGAGACACTGAAGACCCTCCCCTTGAAGTTTACCCGTCCCTCGGCCCTGCTTGCCTACAAGACCGAGGCCTACATGAAGGAGCACTACACGCTGCGTCTCAATGTGATGACTGGCACCCCCGAATATCGTCTAAATGCTGTGGGCTATGGCTTTTGGCCATTGGATCAGGCAGCCCGCAACACCATGGCCATCAAGGCCCTGAAAGCCGGCGTCGAATCGTGGGACAAGGACCTGAACCGCTACATCGACTCGAACCTCATCCCTAAGTACTACCCGATGGAGGACTATATCAAACACCTGCCCAAATGGAATGGCAAGACTGACTATGTGGGTGAGCTGGCGCGTCGCGTGAAGACCAACAATCCCTATTGGGAAAGCGACTTCCACACGTGGATGCTCTCGATGGTGGCGCAGTGGCTTGGCAAAGACCGTCAGCATGGCAATGCCATCGTGCCCCTGCTCATCGGACCTCAGGGCTCTGGCAAGACCACTTTCTGCAAGCGGCTTCTGCCCGGATACCTGCAGATCTATTTCAACGACCGTCTGTCGATGAAGAACGACAACGACATCTTCATCGCCATGTCGTCGTACGCCCTCATCAACATCGATGAGTTCGATGCCATGTCGAAGTCGCAGCAGCCTATTCTGAAGTATCTACTCTCGAAGCACGACGTGAAGTTCCGCCCGCCCTATGGCAAGACGATGGAAGAACGTCAGCGTTTCGCCTCGTTCATCGCCACCACTAACAATCTCCGTCCGCTCACCGACCCCACAGGTTCACGCCGTTTCATCTGTGTCTACGCTGACGAGATCGACAACTCTGGCACCCTCGATTACGATCACATCTATGCCCAGCTATATACAGAACTACAGCAAGGACGTCGCTACTGGTTTGAGGACGAGGACAATGCCCGCATCATCGAACAAAATCAGGATTTCCAGCAGGTATACGACTATGCCAGGATGGTGGAACTCACTTATCTCTCTCCAGAGGAAACACCAGCCGATACCAAGTTTATTCTTCTGAAGAACATCATGAAACGGTTTGAGAAAGCTTTCCCAACGTTCGTGGTTAAGAAAAACACGGATAGGGAACTCGGACACAAACTGTCTGATATGGGTTATGAATATAAGAAACAGAACAAAGGAGCATCCTATCGCATGAAGGAGAAATAGAGTATTAAAGTAAAACAAGTTGTTTTACTATCGTTAAGGCGGCTTTAAAGAATGAATAATATGCCTTAAAAAAGATAAAACAAGTTGTTTTACTTTAGAGATACGTAAGTGATGTTATATAAACGAACATCACCCAAGTAAACTATCTGATTTACAACTAATTAAAAGAACAGTGATGTTATTATAAAATAATTAAATAAGAAAATGGCAGTACATATCAAACTGATTAAGAATAATATCAAGAGCAGCAGCTCTTATGGGAAATATTTTGCAAAGGCAGTGAGCCAGGGTGAAGTGACGCTTAAAGAAATCGCTGAACAGGCCTGTCGTAACAGCGGCTTCTCCGAAGGTTCGGTTGTCGGTGTTGTGACGGAGCTTCAGGACATTCTGAAAGAGAAGCTCAGGGATGGCCAGACAGTGGTACTCCCTGGCATAGGCCGTTTCAGTATCCGCGTGGAGAGCATCGGTGTAGACGATCCGAAGGATTTCAACATTCGTCGTCACATCACCCGTTTTGTTTGTGGATTCCTCCCCGCAGGCCGTCGCATCCAAGGTCGACATATCCTCTACGACCTTTGCGACGGAGTCAAAGCCGTCTGGCAGAAAGGAGCCCACTAAGTAAACGGGGTTTTAATTACTGACAGAAAAATCTAAGGGTGGTAGGTTTTGAGTAGTGAATACTGGCAAATCATGCTGAACGTTGCATTTTTCCAGTCTGTAAACAAAGTCGTTCAGATGTTCGACAAGAGGTTCGACGTTATTATTCCTATATGATTTTAACAGGTTAAAAGACATGATTTCAAGTGATTCAATATCAATGTTCAGTTCTACGAAAGAGATTAGAAAGAGTTGGACGTCTTGGTCCTTTATCTCTTCGCAGACATTTAGTAACATTTCGTCAGCATCTAAGCTGTTCAGGAATTTGTTCTGTATGATTGGGTCAATATCCTTGATAGACAATAATGCTCTGAATCCCTGTTTCCTTAAAAGCGCCAGATCAGCAATCTTAATGTAAGGATAAAAACATAGAGTATCCAAAGTATAAATCTCACAAGGGGAGATTCTATTTTTCTTGCATATTATACCATAGGAAGAAGTGAGATTCACAATACATTGGGCTAATTCACTTTCGTCCTTACCCATCAAATCAGTATCATTAAGCTCTATTATCGTTTTATAAAGTTGGGGATTCGTTGTTATTGGGGCATAGAGTTTTTCTAAAAGTCTATCCTGCGATGACAAATACACTTCCGACCTATTGTCTGCGGTACTAAGAGCGAAGAGAATGTCTGCATCAACGGTATGGCGATTGTTTAGAATATCAGAGATTGCCTTTTCTTTTCTGTATTCCGGGTAGAACAATTGCAAATGCTTACGGATCTTGGAGAGATTACCGATGTTACCCTCAATTCGTTCTTTCTCAATCTTCGCCTTTAATTTTGCTCTTGTCGTAGGAGAGACAGAATTCTCATCACCAATGGCTGATTCTATTTCAACTCCAAAATCACTTGTACCTGCCTCATATCCCAAATACATGTATTGCTCTGCCTCTTTGCACCCCATGTCGAGTGCTTTCTTCAAGAAGTAGTGGGCGAGAATGTGGTTTTGTGTAACACCTATGCCCTGGGCATAAAGAATACCGAGGTGCATGAAAGCAACAGGATCTTTTCCTCCCCTTATGGCTTTACGAGCTTCATCGTATGAGGGTAAGTTCTTAATCATGTCGCAAAAATACAAAAATTATCCAACTATTTGGCATTTATGATGGCAAAAATGCATAATTGACGAAAATTTTTCCTATCTTTGCCACAAATTAGTATCAAACTTCAGTTAGTAAGTAAAATACAGAGGTTATGAAGTTATTGGATTATGCACCTGTCGAGTTTAGAGATCACCTCGCAACTTTAGACAATACGATTAAGTTCAACAAAGTAAGGCTTCGCTGTGAATTGGAGTCAGAATCGAAAAGACTTGCCAGTTCAAATCTTCAGCATTATGTGTTGACTGGTAATGAAGGAACAGGCATACCTGAAGCAATCTATGAGATAGGCCAACGCCTAAGGAGTCTATATAACATAACCGAATTTGTTCATCACGATGCTGCGTCAATGTATGAATTCAATGAAGGTTTTGTGAGTTCCATGCTTGATGCCTGCAAAGACAATTGTGTAATATGTATCGTCAATGCTGAACGCCTTGGCCAGAGAGGGCATAACAATAACAAAACAGGCATAGAAGAACTATGCAATAGAATGGCAAACATATCCAACAGTATTGTCATCTTATGTGGAAAGCGCAACCAACTGTTGGAACTTGTAAAAGGTCATGAAAAAGCAAGAGGCTGGTTCCAAAATATCTTCCATTTTGAAGATCTCACTCCAGAGGTGTTATTCCAATGTATGGTAGAATATGTCAATAAAAGGAACTATCTATTTGATCCATCTACAGAGGCTCCATTAAAAGACTACATTAACCATGCCTACAAGTTGCGCGGTTCTAATTTCAAGAACAATGCATACTTCAGGGATGTTTTCGACAGGGAGATTGTTCCGAGAGTGTCTGAGAGAGTAATCAAACAGAACCTTCCTCCTGAGCAGATGGACCTATGTACCATTATGCCAGAAGACCTGCCACCGATAAACCATACAGATACAGATGTTGCTATTCAGAAACTGAAATCACTTATCGGCCTGGATGATATCAAGAAGCAGATACTTGACCACACGGCTCTTGTCAAGCTCAATACCATCAGGGCATCAAAAGGTTTACATAACAGGATGCCTCCCATGCATATGGTTTTTACTGGCAATCCAGGAACTGGCAAAACCACAATAGCAAAGTATTTGGGCGAAATATACCATAGCATCGGTGTATTGTCATCAGGACATGTCGTAGTAACTGACCGTTCGAAACTCGTTGGTGAATTTATCGGTGATGCAGAAAAGAATACCACGAATGCCATCAGCAGTGCAAGTGGAGGCGTGTTGTTTATTGATGAAGCATACAACCTATTCGTCGGTGGACGTGGCGACAAGAAGGATTATGGCATGCGTGTCATTGAGACATTGCTTACATATCTTGGCTCTGACGATACGGACATGATTGTCATTTTGGCTGGCTATACTGGAGAAATGAACAGCATGTTAGAGGCGAATCCTGGTATGAAAAGCCGTTTCCCATACATCTTCCAATTTGAGGATTATACACCCGAGCAGCTTATGCAGATAGGTAAGAAAGTTCTTGAAGAGGAGAATTACACGATGACCAAAGAGGCTGAGCGTAAGCTGGCGAAATACGTCATCTATGAATATGACCACAAAGATGAGCATTTCGGTAATGGCCGTTTCATTACTCGTCTGATTACAACAAATATCATTCCTTCCCTTAGTCAGAGGCTCTTAGAGAAGCCTGTTGATCAGATAAGTATAGAAGAGATGACTACCATCGAGGCTTGTGATATTCCTGATGTAAAATCCAAAGAGTATGAGTTGAGAGATTTGGATGAAACTATTCTGACCGAATCCATAGAAAAATTGAGCTCGCTGACAGGTTTGGCCAATGCGAAGAAAGCTTTGAATGATTATGTGGCCATTTCACGCATGAGCCATCAGCATAAGACCTTGAAGATTACACCACAAAGCCTCTGCTGGAATTTCATAGGCAAGACAGGAACGGGTAAGAGTACTGTAGCGGAAATTCTTGGAAAGATATTGCAGGGACTTGGTATCTTGAAGCGTGGTCAGACGGTATGCGTCAATGCTGATGAATTGACAGATGAAGACAGTTATAAGGTTCTGGAACGTGTTGTAAAGGAGGCTAAAGACGGCCTATTGTTCCTTGATATGGACGCCCCCAATATCAAGAATGTCAACTCCGATCATCTAAGAATGTGGATATTCAACAAACTACGTGAACTTCATCAGACAACCGCTTTGGTATTTGCTCAGGTCAAAGCTTCTGAGGATCTGATTGCTCAGAATCTTGCTACAAACGGCATTGCTGCATACGGCAATTCTATTGTGTTCAATGACTTTACCATTGAAGAATTGACAGATATTCTTGCATCTTTGCTCTATTCAGAATATCAGCTTACTATTACTCCTGAAGCAAAAACAAACATTCAGCAGTTCATCGAAAAAGCCAAAGCAAACGAGACAAAAGAATCGCCTGTCAATGCAAGAACCATCTTCCATCTTGCTCAAACAATAGCCCATATTACTCAGTTAAGACTGGTTAGTTCCGAGGAGGAAAGGCTTGTTACCCTTCAAGATGTTTCCCATTTCAAGTGGGATAACAGGATGAAGGGCAAGGTAGGATATGTTTAGGGATTAAATCCCGACCTACTACAGCAGGACTCTGATCTTGTATATGCTAACAATACAAAAGGGCCGACATCCATTGATGTCAGCCCATTTTCGTTAGAAAAGACTCTCTGCGTCCTTCACAAAGGTTCAGAAGGGTCCGTATCCCATGCAGCTTGTGGTCGTGATGGCCGTCAGGAAGGCCGTGAGTGCGGCTACTATCACCTTCACCGCCACCTCAACAATCCTCTTCTTCATAACTATTCACTATTAATTATTCATTATTCATTAGCTTAGCGTTATGGCGTTGGAGCTCGAACATCTCGGGGCCAGACCCATCAGCGTTTTACGTAGTCAAACGATGGGGGCCTGATTCCCGAGCTGCGCTCGCCTACCCGTAGCCTTTCCCCAGGTGTTCAGAGCTTAGCGGCCTTTAATCTTTGTCCAAATCAGCACCGCCATTTCCACCGCTGCTACCGCCCGTATTAATCACGAGGCTCGAAGCCTGTCCAGGCATTGCGAAGCTACCTGAGTACACACCCTCGCTCTCAGTCAGCTCGATGCTTGATCCGTTGATGGTTGCAGTAGGCGTCTCGCCCTCTGCAGGCGTAATACTGATCTCCACCTCGTCGTCCTCGTTCAGGTTTGATCCGGAAGTCACAGCGTTACCACCCTTCGTCACACTTGCGCTTCCACTACCGATGGTGCTAATACTCAGCGCATACCCCTGAGCGGTCTCTGAGCCTGTCGAAGAGCCGCCTTGCTGGCCCTGATTGTCGCCGCTCTGGCCGCCCTGCGAGCCGTTACCACCCTGACCGGTCTCTGAGCCCGTCGAAGAGCCGCCATTCGAAGATCCACCGCCCTGCGCAGCCGCCTTAGCAGCTGCGATCTCAGCAGCAGCCTTATCGGTCCAGCCCAGCTTACCGTCCTTGTTCAGCTCCTCACGAGTATACTCACCCGTAGCCTGCGCCAACAGCTTCAGGCTGTTCACAGCCGGACCCGTCTTGTCGGTCTTGCCGATGGAGCCAATACTTGCGGTGATGGTCTTGTCGAGGTCTGCGTCGTACAGCTCCTTGCAACCGTTACCAATCACACTGACCTTGAAGATCGCCAGATTATCCACCTTCACGGTGTTACCGTTCAGTGTCTGCTCACGAACGCACTTCACGAAGTCTCGCAGGATACCCTCGATGGTTCCTTCGGAGAACGGGGTGTTGTGCTCTGCCATATGAACCGCCATGTCATGGATGTTCATGGTCTGCTTGTAACTTACTCGGGGGTAGTACTTACCGTACGCCTCACTCGTAGTGTTCTTGTTTTGAGAAATGTAAAGTTCAATCATTGTTCTTAAAAATTTTAATGGTTAGTAATAATGTTAATTTGTGATCGTCGACTTTTCACGATGCAAAGTTACAACATGAAACGAGCTCGTCATCGAGTTATATCGAGTTTTATCGACTTTTATCGAGTTGTACGCCTCTGAGGCCGCAAAAATTTGGCCATGTCGGAAAAAAGTAGTATATTTGCAGTGAAAATCAAACATGTTTAACCCATTTAATTCTTTATCTTTATGTACTACAAACAAACCAATCACGCCACCTCATTCAACCGTACCGCACTCGCCCAGCGCTACTTTCCGGATCTCCTGCCCCTCTCAGCCTGGGCCAAGTTCCGCAGATGGCTCCTCACCAACCCCCGCCTGAAGGGTCTCCTTACCTCCAAATCCCGCTCCTTCACCCCCGCCCAGGTTGCTTTAATATATAGTGAGATAGGAGAGCCTTGAATAAGAGCCGCTTAATTTCTGATAATCGATTTTCTACGTAGAGATAAGCGCCATTGGAATAAAATCTGGTGGCGCTTATTTTACACCCCAATTTCAGGGCGATAACACGATAACGCGATAACATGATTACACGGTTACATTACCGATATCGCATATAGTATCCCCTTGATAATTTATATATTATAATAATTATATTATAATATAATTATTATAATATATAAATATAAATGCTATCCCTTTCCACCAACACCATCAATAATTTCAAAAAACCTAATGTAATCGTGTGATCGCGTTATCGCGTTTTGGACTAAATGCCAAAGTGTTGTCTTAAGACTCGCTTCGCTCATATTTTAGATTTTTTTCTACAATTTCTTTTGTAATTCAGATTTTATTTGTATCTTTGCCCCAAGATTATGTAAATTAACAGTGTAGAACTCTAAAACAATAACAAGAAACAGACAGTAACGAAACAAACGTAACGGAAGACCTGCGATGCCAGGCATTGCGCTTCCGATAAGGGACCTAAACTAACATTTTACTAACCCAAGCGAAATGTGCGTCGCAATCCCGTTCGTCACTTATTGGATAAATGAGCTTTTAGCTCTTGCCCTCAACTCTATGAATACCGCCAATATTCACACAAGATAAAGTTGACTGGAGTTTCACGCAGGCGTGAACAATTCCCTACTTGTGGTGTGTATGGTCGCTTGGCGGTAACCAATAGAGTAGCAAGTATCGGATGGTTGCACGCCTTTTTCTATATTCAAATAACTAAAAGATGAAATCAAAATATTTTATTTTATCTCTTTTTTTTGCAATGACTCCTTTAATGGCGTTTGCACAATACTACTCAGGGGAGGTTGGTAAACCTTTCTCATTACCAGAACCTACTCTATCTGGAGGATATGTAATTTACGATTCAAAGTTCTTTAGCACGAGTTCCCATTTATATGTCGAAGTTACAGGCATTGTAGAGATTCTTTCAGAGTTCTCTGGACATGAGGTCGTTCAGTGTGACTATTATTGTGTACGGCAGTATGTTGTTGCGGGGCAAACGTATCGACATTATGATAACGGAACTGCCTATTATTATATCTCATGCGTTGGCGGCGGCGGAAACGGCGGTGGAGGCAGCGGAGGCGGCGGAGGAGACTCTAATGATGGCTGGAATAACAATGACTTCTTCCAGGATAAAACAATTGAAGGCCATTCTATGTGGTTTTTTGTTGGAACGCGAGCTTCCGACAATAAACATGTTGCCATTGTCTCTCCACATGATGCGGTCAATTCAAAATCATGTGTAAGTCAGTCAACTACAGGAAAAGTGACTATCCCAGAAACCGCAAAAGGTCTACCCGTAATAAGTATATGGAATGCATCTTTCTACGGCTTGACGGGGGTTACTGAAGTAGTTATCCCCAAATCAGTAGAGTATGTTAATACATACAGTTTCCTAAGTTGCGAAGGTCTTAAAAAGATTACTTGCTTAGCAGAAACGCCACCCAATGGACCAAAAGACTTGGCTGACTACGGCGTATACTTCAATACAATACTATATGTTCCAAAAGGTTGTAAATCAAAATATACTTCTGCGAAGGGTTGGGAGAATTTTAAAACAATAAAGGAAATTGGCGACCCAGATTCTTCAAGTATTAATGAAGTTCAGCTTGACAGTCCGTCAACGGCTGTTGTTTATACGATATCTGGTCAGCGAATTGAGAAGCCTCATAAGGGTATCAATATTATCGGTGGCAAGAAAATCGTGGTGAAATAAATCGTCACCTTAGTCACGGGGACAGGCATGAAGTGTAGAACACAGGCGATTATACCCAACGCCTGTCCCTGTGGCTATTTGGGACATAAGCGTTTTTCAGATGTTTTTCTACAATTTCTTTTGTAATTCAGATTTTATTCGTATCTTTGCCCCAAGATTATGTAAATTGACAGTGTAGAACTCTAAAACAATAACAAGAAACAGACAGTAACGAAACAAACGTAACGGAAGACCTGCGATGCCAGGCATTGCGCTTCCGATAAGGGACCAAAACTAACATTTTACTAACCCAAGCGAAATGTGCGTCGCAGATCGGATGGTTGCACGCCTATTTATTGTAATAATTCAAAAAACAATAATATAATATGCATTCAAAAATTGGCTTACAAAAATTAATTTTCATTCTCTCTGTGTTTGTAGCATTATGTCACCCCAAATTATTGTATTCAGAAACATATACAATAGAAGTTGGAAAGTATGTTGATGTCTCTCAAACACCTTATCAAGGGGGGTATATAGATAACGTGGGTCTAGCCTATTATATTGACCCACATCTTGGATTTTCAAAGAATCCCGATGGTTCAGCAAGGATTACTGTCAATTCATATTTCGACTATACAATAACAGTCCAATTAGTTTTCATTGAACGATATCAAGCATGGTATAACGGTCGGTACCACACTAAAGCTGAAACATACTACAAGAATGTAGATATCACATGTAAATATGTAGAGATTAAGCCTGTGAAACCTACAAAAGTATTATTGCCAAAAAGGGTCAAGGTCAAAATTGGCGAAAGTGAAGACATTACCCCTACACTTGAACCTTCAGGAGCTACTGCTTCCGATGTGGATTGGCATAATTCTCTAGGTACAGCTGTTTTCGCTTGCCGGGAGCTTAGTGAGACTGGCAAATATAGGATCACTGGAAGGTCTGTAGGTATCGGAAGGGCATGGGTTGTCATAGATAAAAACGATGATTTGCGCGCTGAAACAATCGTTGAAGTCGTTGATCCAAACTATCCATCACCAGATGCTGTTTTCCTGCCAAGTTCAGTAGAGATTAGTATTGGTAAACATACCTCATTAGAACCAATATTAGTGCCGGAAGGCTCAGCTACTACTTATACATGGAATTCGGATAATGAAAGTGTTGCAACAGTCAGCAGTGGTAAAGTGTATGGAGTGAAGAGGGGTTCATCAACCATTACTTTGAAAACGGCAAATGGCCTAACCGCCACCTGCGCCGTGACTGTAGTACAATCCAACGGAAAGGATGACGACGAAGACAATAATGACAAGACTAAAGGAAGTGTTGGCGGACATGACTACGTAGACCTTGGCCTCAGTGTGAAATGGGCAACCTGCAATGTCGGTGCTACAACTCCTGAAGAATTTGGTAGTTATTTTGCATGGGGAGAAACGACGGAGAAAAGCACGTTTAGTTGGTCTAATTATAGTTATGGCAGTGGTGCCAATAATATGACAAATATCGGTAGTGACATTTCTGGTACCAAGTATGACGCAGCATATGCAAAATGGGGAAAGGACTGGCGAATGCCAACAGAAAAGGAAATAAGTGAACTCACTACAAAATGCAAATTCAATGTTGAATCTATAAATGGAGTGGATGGATATTTGGTAACAGGTCCAAATGGAAATACTATATTTATTCCTATTGCAGGATACAAAGATAAAAGTTTTAGCTCTTCATCGTGTGACTATTGGGGATCGATACCTTATGACAATTTTGCATCAATATTACAGATAACCAACAACAAGTATAAAAAAGTAAGTGCGAGAATCTCCGATAAAGCACGTTATTATGGAATTCCCATACGGGCTGTTACAACAGCATCAGAAACGAGTAACATCCTTATTTCTGGTATTACGCTTAACTCTAATTATGTTACATTGGCGGTTAATGACACCTATCCACTGACAGCAACCGTATCGCCGAGTAATGCAACTAACAAAGGAGTGAAGTGGTCTTCAAATAAACCAAGTATAGCTACAGTCAACGAATCTACTGGACTTGTCACTGCCAAAGCCGAAGGTAAGGCTACTATTACCTGCGAAGCAAAAGATGGTAGTGGAGTAAAGGCTACTTGTGAAGTAACTGTTGAAAAGAAATCTGTTGAACCCACAAGTATAACTGTGTCTCCCTACTCAAAGACCATTAAGGTTGGTGGAACGTTTACTCCAACCTATACTCTTTCACCCTCGAATGCCACAACTACAGTCAAGTGGTCATCTGATAATAGCAGCATAGCCTCAGTAAACGAAAATACTGGAGAGGTCAAGGGAGTTAAGGCTGGTACCACAAAGGTCTGGGCAAAGACTTCTAATAACAAATCAGACTATTGTTCAGTGACAGTAGAGGCAAATGGAGTTGAAATAAATGCCACGAACTTCCCTGATAAAAATTTCCGAGATTATATCTCCTCGTATGATGAGAACAAGGATGGTGGTTTATCTGAAAATGAAATCTCAAAAGTAGCGAATATAATTGTTGGCTCGAAAGACATCAGTAGTTTGAAAGGTATTGAGTACTTTACTGCTCTAGACTGGTTGGATTGCACTAATAACAAACTAACCTCTTTAGATGTATCAAAGAACACTGCCTTGACACGCCTACATTGCTACGATAATCAACTGATGGCATTGGATGTTTCAAAGAATACAGCCTTAAAATACCTATATTGCCGCAATAATCAACTGATGGTATTGGATGTGTCAAAGAACACAGCATTGACAGTCCTATCTTGCTATAGTAATCAATTGACGTCATTGGATGTTTCAAAGAATACTGCCTTGACAGGCTTATGGTGCTACAACAATAAACTGACTGCATTGGATGTTTCAAGGAATACGGCTATGACTACGGTAGTATGTTGGGGTAACAATATTAAGGGGCAGACGATGGATAAACTTATTGAGAGCTTGCCAAAAAATACGACGGATGAAATCCATCGTTTCTATGCATATAACCCTAATGCTGAGAATGAAGGGAATGGATTTACTACAAAACAAGTGAATGCAGCTAAGGCCAAGGGGTGGACTCCTTGCTATTCTTATAACTCTGAATGGGTGGACTTTGAAGGCTCTCAAGAAAGCAGTGAATACAAAGATGGCGATTTTATCATAGCAAAAACAGAAGAAGGGGTAGATATGTCTTTCCAGATTATTAGCACAACGGATAAAACATGTCAAGTTATAGGAAGTAAGATGGATATGCAATATACAACTTTTTTTGGAGATCCCGCCTATAGTGCTATAAATGTTAATTATTCTGGCTCATTATCTATACCGAACTATGCCAACGGATATAGAGTAATTAAATTAGGTAATACTTCATTTGCTAATTGTAATGTCGAGTCTATAACTATTTCTGAAGGTATATTGTATATTGGGTATCAGGCATTCTCACCGTGTGAAAATCTTTCCTCTCTTGTTATTCCCAATAGTGTTATTTCAATTGATTCAGATATAATAGCTGGCTGCTCAAAATTAAAAACAGTAATATCATTCATTCAGGAGCCATTTGATATTGACGAGGCGGTCTTTTGGATAAACTGGGAACAATTCACTCCTGCTACACTTTATGTTCCCAAAGGAACCAAGTCTGCATATCAATCGAGGAAGGGATGGTCTAAGTTTATGAATATTGTGGAGTTTGATCCGTCAACAATTGACCCAACTACATTGGGAATACAAGATGTGACAATAGATAATATGGGGGTACCCTTCTATGACCTTTTGGGTCGTAAGTTCTCTCAGCCTCGTAAGGGCATTAATATTATCGGTGGCAAGAAAATCGTGGTGAAATAAATCGTCACCCTAGTCACGGGGACAGGCACTGAGTGTAGAACACAGGCGATTATACCCAACGCCTGTCCCTGTGGCTATTTGGGACATAAGCGTTTTTCAGATTTTTTCTATAATTTCTTTTGTAATTCAGATTTTATTCGTATCTTTGCCCCAAGATATGTAAATTGACAGTGTAGAACTCTAAAAACAATAACAAGAAACAGGCAGTAACGAAACAAACGGAAGACTTGCGATGCCAGGCATTGCGCTTCCGATAAGGGACCAAAACAAACATTTTACTAACCCAAGCGAAATGTGCGTCGCAATCCCGTTCGTCACTTATTGGATTAATGAGCTTTTAGCTCTTGCCCTCAACTCTATGAATACCGCCAATATTCACACAAGATAAAGTTGACTGGAGTTTCACGCAGGCGTGAACAATTCCCTACTTGTGGTGTGTATGGTCGCTTGGCGGTAACCAATAGAGTAGCAAGTATCGGATGGTTGCACGCCTTTTTCTATATTCAAATAACTAAAAGATGAAATCAAAATATTTTATTTTATCTCTTTTTTTTGCAATGACTCCTTTAATGGCGTTTGCACAATACTACTCAGGGGAGGTTGGTAAACCTTTCTCATTACCAGAACCTACTCTATCTGGAGGATATGTAATTTACGATTCAAAGTTCTTTAGCACGAGTTCCCATTTATATGTCGAAGTTACAGGCATTGTAGAGATTCTTTCAGAGTTCTCTGGACATGAGGTCGTTCAGTGTGACTATTATTGTGTACGGCAGTATGTTGTTGCGGGGCAAACGTATCGACATTATGATAACGGAACTGCCTATTATTATATCTCATGCGTTGGAGGCGGCGGAAACGGCGGTGGAGGCAGCGGAGGCGGCGGAGGAGGCTCTAATGATGGCTGGAATAACAATGACTTCTTCCAGGATAAAACAATTGAAGGCCATTCTATGTGGTTTTTTGCTGGAACGCGAGCTTCCGACAAAAAACATGTTGCCTATGTCTCTCCAAATGATGCGGTCAATTCAAAATCATGTGTAAGTCAGTCAACTACAGGAAAAGTGACTATCCCGGAAACCGCAAAAGGTCTACCCGTATTTGGTATAAATAATGCATCCTTCTACGGCTTGACGGGGGTTACTGAAGTCGTTATACCCAAATCTGTTGAATATATTGACTCATACGGTTTTTTAGGTTGCGAAGGTCTAAAAAAGATTACTTGCTTAGCAGAAACGCCACCCAATGGACCAAATAACTTGGCTGACTACGGCGTATACTTCAATACAATACTATATGTTCCAAAAGGTTGTAAATCAAAATATACTTCTGCGAAGGGTTGGGAGAATTTTAAAACGATAAAGGAAATTGGCGACCCAGAAACAATAGATCCTACAGGAATAATCGTTTCTCCATCAACAAAGACCATCAAAGTCGGCGATACCTTTACTGCTACCTATTCGTTAACTCCCTCGAATGCCACAACTACGGTCAAGTGGTCATCTGACAATAGCAGCATAGCCTCAGTAAACGAAAAAACTGGAGAGGTCAAGGGAGTTAAGGCAGGTACCACAAAGATTTGGGCAAAGACTTCTAATAACAAATCAGACTATTGCGTAGTGACAGTAGAGGCAAATACTGTTGATCCCACGAGTATTATAGTATCTCCCTATTCAAAGACCATCAAAGTCGGCGATACCTTTACTGCTACATATTCGATAACTCCCTCGAATGCCACAACTACAGTTAAGTGGTCATCTGACAATAGCAGCATAGCCTCAGTAAACGAAAATACTGGAGAGGTCAAGGGAGTTAAGGCTGGTACCACAAAGGTCTGGGCAAAGACTTCTAATAACAAATCAGACTATTGTTCAGTGACAGTAGAGGCAAATGGAGTTGAAATAAATGCCACGAACTTCCCTGATCAAAATTTCCGAGATTATATTTCTTTGTTTGATGAAAACAAGGATGGTGGTTTATCTGAAAATGAAATCTCAAAAGTAGCGAATATAATTGTCGGCTCGAAAGATATCAGTAGTTTGAAAGGTATTGAGTACTTTACTGCTCTAGACTATTTGGGTTGCACTAATAACAAACTAACCTCTTTAGATGTATCAAAGAACACTGCACTTACAATGTTGATGTGCGATGATAATCAATTGACGTCATTGGATGTGTCAAAGAACACTGCATTGACATACCTATCTTGCCATAGTAATCAATTGACGTCATTGGATGTGTCAAAGAGCACAGCCTTAAAAAGACTGTATTGCTACGACAACAAGCTAACAGCATTGGATGTGTCAAAGAATACTGCATTGACAAGGATAGACTGTAGAAGCAATCAACTGACAGCATTGGATGTGTCAAAGAACACTGCCTTGACAGAACTTTATTGCACTACTAATCAATTGACGGCATTGGATGTGTCAAAGAATACTGACTTGACGAATCTAAGTTGTGGCTGGAACCATCTGACGGCATTAAATGTTTCAAGAAATACAAAACTCACTTTTATAAATTGCTGTGAGAATCAAATTAGAGGTTCTGACATGGACAATTTCATAAGGGGTTTACCACAAAACAACACAAATGATGTGTATAAAATTAGTTTACTTCGAGAATCAGATACTGAAAAGAATGTGTGTACAAAGGCCCAAGTAGCAGCAATAAAAACTAAAGGGTGGATTCCTATCTATTCAAATGGGACGGAGTGGTTAGAATACGAAGGTTATGACGACACCCCGACAGCAATCTCTTTGCCGATATCAGAAACGGTAAATGTCGGAAAAACTATTACCCTGAAGCCGACTCTCACTCCTGCTAATGCAAATACGACCCTCACATGGGAGTCGGACGATACGACCATCGCAAAGGTAAGTCAGTCTGGTGTGGTGATGGGAATTAAAGAAGGAACGGCAATTATCAGCGTCAAGACATCTAACAATCTGATAGCAGAATGCTTTGTTACTGTCGTAGATCCCTCTGGCATTAATGAAGTTCAGCTTGACAGTCCGTCAACGACTGTTGTTTATACGATATCTGGTCAGCGAATTGAGAAGCCTCGTAAGGGTATCAATATTATCGGTGGCAAGAAAATCGTGGTGAAATAAATCGTCACCCTAGTCACGGGGACAGGCATGAAGTGTAGAACACAGGCGATTATACCCAACGCCTGTCCCTGTGGCAAATGGGACATAAGCGTTTTTCAGATTTTTTTATCTATAATTTCTTTTGTAATTCAGATTTTATTTGTATCTTTGTGCCCAAAGAATAGTTACTAACTCAAAGAATTGTCTATCGTTCATGTTCATATAAATGAAAAAAGAGAATTACGATATATTTATCAGCTATCGCAGGACGGCGTATGACACGGCAAATCTAATTGCAGTTAAGTTGAGGCATGCTGGTTATAAGGTGTTCTTTGATGTAGATACCTTGACGGCAGGCAAATTTAATGAGCAGCTATTAGAGGTTATCAAGGGCTGTAAGGACTTTGTCGTGGTGTTACCAGAAAATGCTTTGGAGAGATGCAGTGACCCTGAGGATTGGGTAAGACGTGAAGTAATGTGCGCCATAGAGCACCATAAGAATATTGTGCCAGTAATGCTTGATGGTTTTGTGTGGCCTGAGGTAATGCCTGAAGGAATGGAAGAGTTGTCAAGTTATCAGGCCATTACAGCTGTTGGACACGAATACTTCGATATGGCAATCGAGCGTATGCAGGGTTATTTTAAGAGCAAGGCCAAAAAGCCAATCCATCAATGGCTAGGAAAGGTTGCCATTGCATTGGGTATTGTAATTATCCTGATAGGACTTGGTTATGGGATAGTTCATCATATAGCAGAAGTGACCTGTAAGAGCATCGGTGTTCAGTTAACAAGTAGTATGGACGTGATGGACAATCTGGGGAAAGATTGTAAATCTCTGAAGTCAGAACTTTCTACATTATATAATTATAATGGCAATACAGCCGATACATTGAATAAGTCAAAAGCAAAGATGGATCTGCTAAGAACAATCGACGCGATTGAAAAGAATCTCGCAATGTATCGCAAGACTTTCCCAGCCCCGGATTTTCAGCTTAATAGTTTGGAGCAATATGTTTTGGCATATTACAAGGTAGAGAAAGAAGAACTCAATGCTTTTTCAGCTTTTTACAATTCCATGTTAGATGATATGGATAAGTTGCTTGAATCAGTCAGGGCAGAAACTGCAGAAGAAACAATTTCTGCGATAGGGCAAGGTGAACTGACAACAAAAGTCAGCGGTTTCCAACACTATTTAAATGCTTTCTACTATGGCTATCTCGGATCTTTGTCTCTGTTGCCGAAGTCAGCACGGAAAATGCACTTTGACATTGCGAAGAAATGGACATCCTTTCCAAATGGCACAGCATTAGACCTGACACAAGAGGAATACGAGCAGTTCCAGACGAAAGAAATGGCTATCTATGAAGAAGAATTGGAGCAGCAAAAGGAAAGGGAACTAAAATCAGAAAACTAAAATAGTGAAGAAATATGAATGATGTATTACATTATGCAGACTGCGTGAAATACGCATTACACAAGAGAGGAATCCAGGAAGATGATTTCGAAAATTCCGGGTTACGTTTTTATCAGAGGCGAGTTGCAAATCCCAAAACCATTTTCAAAACTTTGAAGAAGGGCGGCGTCATTATTCCTATTGTTGATAGTAGTTTGTTTGCTGGTAATGCACAGGCTTTGATGGCTACAGTCCTTTTATCTGTTTCCGATGATCAAAATGAGGTGAGTCTTTATAATCCTCTTTCCTGCAATGAGGAGCTATATAAAGCGGGTGCCTTCCTGAAAGCATGGAATGCTGCCAATGGGGAATGTACAACAGCTTTTGAGAAAGACGGAACCTATAATCCCAAACTGCTCGATCTTGCGCATGTAGCATTGCCAGACTTCATGGATGAATTGTGCGAAGCCATCGCTGAAAATGCCCATGACACTTGGGCCTGGGAACGGCAAAGTGAGGGTTGGACGTATGGCCCCGAAAGGGATGATGAGAATCTTCTAACACCTGATATGGTTCCCTATGCTGAATTACCTGATTCTGAGCGCCAATACGATCGCGTAATGGCCTTTGATACACTCAGGCTACTAATTGCATTAGGGTATAAAATTGAGAAAAATGACAAATAAATATCTTACATGAGACCAAACTTTTATTTTTACTTTACCAATCGAAATGTGCGTTTGCACGCCTTTTCTATATATCCATTTTTCAAAACAATGACAAAATTTTCAGGTTCTATAATAATAACTCTGATTATTATCTTTTGCTTTCCGCAAAAAGTATTTGCTCAGTATACTACCACAGTTATGTTAGATGAGGGTGAAGAATACACTTATAATCTCCCCTATGACATTACAAGCAAAAATATACGTAGTTGGTCTTGGAGAAGCAATATGCCAGAGAATGTAATAATTGTAAGACAGTCAAAGGAATCTGTAACGATTAAGGCTGTTAAATACATTGATCTCACAGCTGTTGTAAACTATGAATACTATTACTACGATTTACGCGATGGGAGATGGGTATATCAAGGACAAGGTCAAGTTACCATTCGCGTGAATATAAGGAAGTCAAATATAGTCTATGTCTCAAGTATCTCACTAAACACATCATCAATTACTTTAGATACAGAAAAGACCAAGACCACACAATTAACAGCAACAATAAAACCAGATAACGCTACTGATAAAAGTGTTACTTGGTCATCAGACAAGACAAATGTGGCTACAGTAAGTAGCAACGGTGTCGTAAAAGCTATAGCTGAAGGCAAGGCAACCATCACTTGTAAGGCGAACGATGGGAGCGGAAAATATGCAACGTGTTCTGTAACGGTTAAAGGTGTAAATAAGATTGAGATAAACAGCACGAACTTCCCGGATAAGAATTTCCGAGATTATATTTCTCGGTTTGACGAAAACGAGGATGGTGGTTTATCTAAAAATGAAATATCAAAAGTAACGAGAATAAGTATTTATTCGAAAGATATCAGTAGTCTTACAGGTATCGAGTTTTTTACTGCCCTGACATATCTGTTTTGTAGTAGCGACCAACTGACAGCATTGGATGTTTCAAAGAATACAGCCTTGACAGAGTTAGATTGTAGTTACAATAAATTGACAGAATTGGACGTTTCAAAGAATACCGCCCTGAAGGAGTTATATTGTAGTAACAATAAATTGACAGCATTGGATGTTTCTAAGAATACTGCCTTGACAAGACTTTCTTGTGGCAGCAACCAGCTGACAGCATTGGACGTTTCAAAGAATACCGCCCTGACAGAGTTGGATTGTAGTAGCAACCAGCTGACAGCATTGGACGTTTCAAAGAATACCGCCCTGACAGAGTTGGCTTGTAGAGCCAACCAACTTTCAGCATTGGATGTTTCAAAGAATACAGCCCTGACAGAGTTGTTTTGTAGAGGCAACCAACTGACAGCATTGGATGTTTCAAAGAATACAGCCTTGAAAGAGTTAGATTGTTGGAATAATCAACTGACAGCATTGGATGTTTCAAAGAATACAGCCTTGAAAAAGTTATATTGTGGCAGCAATCCACTGACAGCATTGGACGTTTCAAAGAATACCGCCTTGACAATGTTAGAATGCGATGGAAATCAACTGACAGCATTGGATGTTTCGAAGAACACCGCCTTGACATATCTGGATTGCGATAACAATCTGCTGACAGCATTGGATGTTTCAAAGAATACAGCCTTGACAATGTTAGAATGCTATGGAAATCGACTGACAGCATTGGACGTTTCAAAGAATACTGCCTTGATACGTCTTTCTTGTAGCAGCAACCAACTGACAGCATTGGACGTTTCAAAGAATACGGCCTTAACAATACTGTATTGTAGAAGCAACCAACTGACAGCATTGGACGTTTCAAAGAATACTGCCTTGACAGAATTATTTTGTAGTTACAATAAACTGACAGCATTGGACGTTTCAAAGAATAATACACTAACAAAGTTGGAATGTAGAAGCTGCCAACTGACAGCACTGGATGTTTCAAAGAATACAGCCTTGACAATGTTAGAATGCAATGGAAATCAACTGACAGCATTGGATGTTTCTAAGAATACGGCCTTGACAAAGTTATCATGCAACTATAGTCAACTGACAGTATTGGACGTTTCAAAGAATACCACCTTGAAGGAGTTATATTGTGGCAGTAACCAACTGACAGCATTGGACGTTTCAAAGAATACTGCCTTGACAGAGTTGGAATGTAGTACCAACCAACTGACAGCATTGGACGTTTCAAAGAATACTGCCTTGAAGGAGTTATATTGTAGTGACAACAAATTGACAGCATTGGAAGTTTCAAAGGACTCAAAACTAAATAAGATAGCTTGTAAGTTAAATCAAATTTACGGCTCCGCAATGGACAATTTCATCAGCGGTCTCCCCAAGAACTCTACGAAGGAAGTATATCGTTTGGATATTATTAATATATCATCGGACAAAAATGTATGTACTAAGTCACAAGTAGCAGCTATTAAGGCGAAAGGATGGACCCCCGTCTATTATGATTATAATAGAGGAGGATATATAGAATATGAAGGTTTTGATGACACCCCGACAGCCATATCCTTGCCGACATCAGAAACGGTAAATGTCAATGAGACCATCACGCTGAAGCCGACTCTTACACCGACTAATGCAAACACGACTCTTACGTGGGAGTCGGATGATACAAGTATCGCAAAGGTAAGTCAGTCAGGTGTGGTGATGGGAATTAAAGAAGGAACGGCAATTATCAGCGTCAAGACATCTAACAATCTGATAGCAGAATGCTTTGTTACTGTCGTAGATCCTTCTGGTATTAACGAAGTTCAGCTTGATGGCCCGTCAAAGACCGTTGTCTATACAATTTCTGGCCAGCGAATTGAGAAGACTCGTAAGGGCATCAATATTATCGGAGGTAAGAAGGTTGTGGTGAAGTAAGTGATAAACGAAAGAAGGAAAGACGAAATAAGTTAGTAATATCATATATAGTTTTAGGTTTATATTTTTAAGGATTCCCTTGCACCCTTCGGTAGAATCGTGTTTTGGTTTATGGTTTTTTAGTTTTATATAGCACCGCACTGTTCGAGATGAATGGTGCGGTTTTTTGTTGCTGATAATAAAAACTTGGCAAAATTTTGCCAAATAATCGTTTGTCTTTAGTTTCCCTTGGATTTTCAGTTAAGCGGATGCGGGATAATAGTTAAGAGAATTTCTGTTTTCAGGCAAGTATTTTTCTTTTTATAAGCCTGACGCATGCGCGTATATAGGCTATTGCGCGAATGCGAAATGGTATCACGGTATCACGGTATCATTGGTATCACGACCGACTTCGGCGAAATTTTTTCCTTATTTTTATTTTACTGAACTTTCGCAAGTGAATATTCATTCATCAAGCGACTAATTTATACATTTGATAGAGTTTATGGAACTTAGGATTGGCATCAATAACCGCAGAAAGCAGTTCGCTGGCATCGGCAGAGATCATCTCTGCGATTTCCAGGATGGTGTCCAATATCAGTTCCCATATCCTGTCCGCTGCGGACAGCTCGAGAGTGCCAGTTGTGGCTTCACGGAAGAGTGTTCCGACGGTCTCGTAGGCCTCAAACCGTTTTACCGTGCAAAGTATGTTGTACTGCATCATGGTCAGCGTGAAGCTGGCAATCTGTGCAGAGAAGTGTACGCTCTGACATCTGCCGAAGTCGAGCAGTTGCTTGCAATCGTGATAAGCCACCTCGGTAG
>Ga0247610_10001214_pt1 | contig 32572 bp, 65 predicted proteins | sample 174DNAGHGhighgp2_FD_193483 | JGI IMG/M metagenome (GOLD analysis project Ga0247610, IMG submission 193483) | Sheep rumen microbial communities from Palmerston North, Manawatu-Wanganui, New Zealand - 1742 DNA GHGhigh gp2 | ecosystem: Host-associated > Mammals > Digestive system > Stomach > Rumen...
CGACAGACTCGGATCCATACAGGATCACTTTACTGTGAGTACCGCAGACAGCCACAGAACCGGCCACAGATACTATTGCCACAGACCAGCAACCTGAGGCGACCGCAATATTGTTGCCATAAGCGATAGATCTGCTTCCGATAGATAAAGCGGTCCAGCCCTTGGCAACAGAGTTTTCGGCCAGTGTGATTGAATGCTGCCCATACGCTATGGATCTGCTCTTGCACGTTACAGCAAGTGTGATACCAACATTGGTGAAGCCTGGTAAATAGCCTGCATAACCGTCTGTATCAGTGTTAATCGCAACACCATTGACGAATAACATATCCTGCTCATCGTTAACGTTAATTGCGATTCTGTGCGAAACGTTTATAGGGCGATATTTGATTTTCTGCTCGAACAACGAACACACATTGTAGTTCTTCCTATTCTGTATTTTGAGGCCAGAAGCGGAAGCCACAAGAGTATCGACCAGTTCGTCAAGGGCCAGCTCTTTCTTGACAAGAAGATCAGAAGTTGCGACTTTGGTGGTGTGTCCGAGATACGGTATTTTAGCCTCCTCTGAAAAAGAGAAAGACCCACTAGCCTCAACCAGCGCGAATCTGTTTAGTTCTGGGCTATAGAAATTAAATGTATTCAGAGGCATTGTGCAGAAATGTATGCCAGTATCACACACCCGTATCCTGCCAGCAACATGGAAAGATTTGCCCGGCTCATATTGCATATCCATGCATTTGAAGTCTTTGTCAAAGCCTTTAAGCCCTGTGATAACTTTTTGTTTTTGTTCGCCGGCTTCTCCCTTCTTAAGAAACCTGCCTTTGGCGTCTCTTGGTTGATTCATGTTTTGTCTCCTTATTCAGTTTGTTTAGTTTTTGTCAAGGTTGTGAATGTTGATGTGTCAGACATTACTTGTTCTCCTTTATGGCCTGTATGAGTTCTTTGAACTGCTCGTCGTCCAGTTTGTGAACTACCACTTCGAGCTTTGTGGGTTTGCCTTGTGCGGTAAGTTCCATTTGCTGTTGTTCGAGCCGGAACTTTTCATTGGTTGCTTTGCGTTCGTTGTACGTGCAGCCACCAATAAGAGCGAGAACTGCAACAACCATTGCAATACAGACAGCGACCATAAAGGCTTCTTCGGTGCTACTCATTGTTAGTTTCCTTTCTTAAACCAGCACTTGATACGCTGCCATAGCGCTTGTTTGGCCGGTGTGGTTTGAACTCTCGGCACACATGATCTCTAGAATGTGCATCTCGCTTATGTTTTGTGCAAAAATGCAATTTAGAGTAATACCGACATTTGTTACAACGGTCACTCATGTTACCTCCTAATCCAGATGTCCGGTTACGTTAATGGTTATTTCTGGCATTTACCAGAGTCCTTTCCAATTCGTTTTGAATATCGGCTTCTTCGGCGGCTCTGTCATCGCAGAAACCTTCAGGATTTGGTGTTGTTATATAGCAACCGCTGCCACATGTGAGATTCAGCATCCAGCCAACCTCAGAAGGCTCGGCATGAGTCTTATAGCTGAAATCTCTTTCAACTCCCCCGAAGTGAGGACACCAGGGACCGCAACATTGGGATACTCCATCATAATGCTCAGGATATCCATGTGCGCCAGCTTTGCTTACGAAAGGGCAGAACAAAGTACGGGGTCTTTTCTCACCCTTGCGGATGATCTCGACCCCATTCATATGCAGAATGATAAGTTCAACAGTCATTGGGCTGCTTCTCCCTCATGCTCCATCTTGTCCAGCCGTGCAAGGTTCTTTGAGTATCTGTCACGAAGGCGCTTGCGGTAGGCGTCGAATGCAGCCTCCCTGGTGGGGAACAGATCCTGCTTGCTGAGCCAGTTGCTGGAGTCGTCATCATAGGCATCTTCAAACACATACTCGTAAGGAAGGTACTCGTCATCTGGATCCAGCTGGATGATGCGGACCTTGGACACAGAGAAATCCTCGTAGTCATCCTCATCCTCGATGATCGCCCATATGACATCGCCGACCTTGTAGCGAAGGCCTGCAGATTTGGAACGCAGCTGGTTTGCAAGCTCTTTGAAGTCGTCAGACAATCCTCTAAGGGTGGACTCATCAAGTGTTACCTTGATGACAGTATCCGCAACAATAGATATGGGCTCAGATGCTTCTGGGAAATCCAGAGACACACTCCCGTTCTTGCTGATAAAGAGTGTAGCCTTATGTGCTTCCATGAACGTTGCAAGACCAGTCAGTATGCTGGCTGTAGTTTCTGCCTGTTGAAGGTTGAGGTTTTGTTTATTTGCCATTGTTAGTTTCCTTTCTTTGTTAATTTGAAGCCGCCAGTTGCTGCGCGGGCGACCAGTTTGGGTTTGGCGCTCTGATGCGACTCTTTGATCAGTTTGCGTATCAGAGCCATCTCGGGTTCATAGGTTCTTCCCAATCCACCAAGTCCACCGACGTGATAAATGGCGGACGCGGCTTTGTTAAGCCCGTGTAATTTATTATAGCTCACAGCACCTCCTTACGCCTGGATCGGCGTCCATCCAGGCTCGGGCATGCCGTCTTTGATCCACTTGCTCCTGCCAGCTGATTCCCTGGCGCCATACCAGGAATTAATCAACTGATATCCGGAATTCATCGGATAACCTATCAGTAATGAGTCTAGCTGCTTCATAGCGGATAACTCTTCTTCCAGGATGCCAGCAGCAGAGGCAGGCTTACAGCGCCACCACAGGTACTGTCCCTTGTCAGGGAAATGGAACAACAGCAGATACTCTGGTTGCAGCGAGCCAATCAGCTGATGGATATCACTGAGCATGAAGTACACGTTATTGGAAGACGGCAGCTTGCTTAACTTGAAGAATATGCGGGTTGCTGTTCTATCCTCGCCTTGCTCGATGCCTCCTTGTGTATGCAGCTTGACAAGGCTCTGATGCTGTAATGGTATCAGCAGCGACTTAAAGCTGTCGGGCTGAAGCGGCTGCTCTGTTATGATACCCAGCACACCGGTAGGTTCAGCGGCTGGTTTCTTTTTGGTTTTCATATTGACTACTTATTTGGGTTCACTTTGTTTTAGTTTAAGTTACTTGAATCAATCGCGCAACTGAGGAAAAGGTTTAGTCATAGTCGCTCATATAGCACATAAAAGAATTTGGACCATACCCGCTATATTTACCATGAGCCCAATCCAGATATTCTCTACGCTCTCTATCAGCGGCCTCACACAACATCTCTGTTTCGAGCTCTTCTTTATTTCTCTCAGCCGCAGACACGCAACAACGCAAATACTCAACCTCTTCTCGTAACTCCCTAATTTCTTTCCATTCGTTTTCTTGAAGATGAGCAATGAATCTCATATTCTGTTTTTGTTCTGCCTTGGAATAAGCAGGTTTTTGAATAGGCGGCATATAATCAATATGACACCCAGAGTTACTAAACAGCTTCCTGATTCTACGTGTAGTCGCCATACCAGTAGGATAGAAACGCTTTTCAAACTCATCTAATGAGTATGTATAAGGAGTCTCATAATGTGTTGCTCCCATATACCTACCACTAGTAGAGAATCCAAAAACGATTTTTGGATATAGCTTAATATTTTTACTGCCTATACTCCATCGACCGAGCTCAAAATGCATTCTAACAGCATTCTTATCTGCTCTTTTTGAAATTAACATGCCCTTGCGTAATTGGTTTATGTTCATTACACGCCTCCTTGTGTTACTCCTTCTGTTGTTGTAGGTAGTAGTCTTCCCACGCCTCTTGCCCCGTTTTGAATAGTTTGTTAACAGGAACGAAAGCTGTGCAGCTGTTCGACACATCGACAACTTCTGCTTCCATCCCTTCTATGCGGCGAATAACGCAGCATTTGATAACGGGTGGTATGCGCTTTGGACAGAAAATACAATCCGCTATGGAATGATCTGCTACCCAATAGCGCCACTGAGATCTATCATCAAGACGTAGTCTAGCCACGTTTAGCCTCCTTGGTTAGTCTGTCGAGCTGTTTACGAATCATGCGGTTCTGCTTTTGAAGATCTCCAATCTTCCAATTGTTAGAATCTATTGCATCTCTGCAGAACTTGCATGCCTGTTTATAGGCTTCTTTCCTGTCTCGAAAAAGCCAACCTTCCCAACAATGCCACGGAGGCTTCTCCAGATTGCCAGGAGTCCGAACATAGATTAGATCAGTTGTGCGTGGCTCGCCTTTGTTATCGGCAACTTCAAGAGGCTTTACAGTGGCTCCATTATGTGCATACCAGAGAATCTCGCCTGGTTTAACTGGACCTGTTACCATAGATGCTCCCTATGGTAATTTGTTTATGCCAATAGCAAGCAATATGCTGCCAAGTACCGTGGCGGATACGACTGTCAAACCGAAGATGACATCATCTTTGCAGTAGTTGTTACTGCAGATTGTCGTGAATGTATCGATGACTTGACAGAGAAACAAAAGGGCGAACGGCAGCAATAAGACTGCCCCGACTACAATCAATATGATTGCTGTTGTCATTGTGATTCCTTTCTATGGGTTAGTTGTAGTGACTATTCCACCATCTTATTATGCCTACAATCCAGGCAATAAAAAACCCTGTGACACCGAAGCATCACAGGGCAACCCACACTCACCTGGCCACCCGTCAGACCAGGCAACAACAAGGAGAATCAGCCATCGAGGAAACAAACAAACTCTAATGGCATTAAAACTGAACCGTAAAAATAAACTGTCGGTATACTATCCTTGGTAGACGACAACATCCAGCAAATTCCAGATGATATGAATCCACATGCTGTAAACCATCATATGCCGTCCTTCCACCAGTAATACACCATAGCGACCATGGCAGCAATACCAATTACTGTTGTGCAAAATACGATGATGTTAATAGGATCACTCATGTTGCATTATCTCAATAAGCTGTTGGAATTGCTCGTCACTCAACTGCACATTGATCTGTTGCAGCGGTTCTGCAAATCGCTTATTAGACTTAACCACATTCATACAAACTAGAACCAGCAACAGAATAGACAATACCAGCTGGACGATCGCTATAGTATGATCGTAAAATCTACCACTGCCAGGCTGTGCATACCACGGTCTATTAGGATCTACGGGCCAGTGATGCTTCTTTATGTAGACTCTCATGATTATTTCGCCTTTCCAAATGCACGTTCAAAGAGAGCAATGACCTTCGGGTCTTTTGCCTTTTCATCGATATACTTCTCAAGCTTGGCAGCAAGCTCTTCTCCGAACTCGGAGACCCACTCTGCATGAATATCGGCAAGGTCATCCTGCACTTTAATAGTGTCTTTGGTCTCCATAAGCTGACTCCAGAAGCCTTTTCTCTCCATTGGTTCCGGGCTGCTGGGCTTTTCTTCTTTAATGATGGCTGCGTATTTCAATTCAAGCTCATTCTTTCCGTTAAGCCACACAGTCACATCTCCTTTATAGGGGCTGTGATTCTGAATAGCTTCTTTTATTTGGTCGATCTTGTTTCTGTTACAGGTCTCAGCAGAAAACTCAACTTCATAGCCCTTATCGGCAGGCAGCATAAGACAACGGCTGATCCCTTTGAAGAACATATCCCCAAATTCCACCGCCTGATAGTGATTGTTGTACATAACCGTAAACCACGTGCAGAAATTAATAGCCATAGTGCGGTCCTTAAAGAAAATGCTTACACGGTATGGCTTAACATTCTCATCATAAACATGACACCATTGGGCGCCTGGTTCTGCCTGGAGCTTATAGATGCTGGCTTCGATATGAACCGTTGCTTTGCCTTCCTTATAGACATGCAGATAATGTGCAAATGCTCCCTTGTCAACTCGGACGAAACCGCCATGTTGGACAATAATGGTATCGACATAGCAGTTCTCATAGCAATAGACCTGTGCGTTGCCTTCAATAGCAAGCGTGCCGATATGACCATAAATATGAATAGTGGAATCGCCTGCTGCTTGAAGATCTGCTACATAACCGCCTTTGTTGATATAGTGTTCACCCGTGATTGCAGACACCCGATCAATATAGGCTTCATTATATACGTGTACAGAAGTACGTGGCTGATCGACGATAATCGACTCAAGTTTTACATCAGTCGCACCAAGATAGTTGTAAACAGAAATAGCGTCATCCGTTCTGCCACCATAGGAAGCAACTCCCCAATGATTAGAGGGTTTTTCTAGCGGATTCCACATCTGGATAGGAAGCTTGTCTTTGTGGCTAATAGAATGCTCTCTGATCTTGATAGTGTCTTCTGAAAATGTACGTTGTTTGTCACGCGGGTCGTAACTAGTGTGTGCCATAGTGGATCTCCTTTGTTGTGGTTATATTTACTGTAGCCTAAAAGAAAGCCTCTCCCAAAGGAGAGGCGGTTGCAGATCATTTCTTCTTGTGTTTCTTCAGCCAGGCATCGATTGACATCTTAGCGAATTCGATCTCGGCAGCAATGCGTTTCTTGACTTCGCTGCCATTGTGCCAGAACCTGCAGGTATGGCATTCGGGTCTCCAAGTGACGGTGATCTCTGCAGATGAACACCAGCACCGAGCCCAGCCTTGCAAGTCCTCTGATTCGTCCTGGAAGTGGATGCATTTGTCGCAAGTCCTTCCGGAACAGGTTTTGCGCAGTGACGCTCTTACCTCTGCCTGTGTTGGAACAGGCGAACGCCGCTTTCTTTTAATTTGCATTGTGTAGATCCTTTCCTTGTTAGGAAATGTTTATGGTTCGACGAACAGCTTGAACGCTGCATCTTTGAAAACTTTCAGATGTTCGGCAGGCATGTACGACTCATTTGCCTTAATGGCATCATCGAATGCCTTAAGTTTTTCTTCGTACAGCGCTCTGGTATCTGCAAGCAACTGCCTGGCAAGCTTTGCTTCTCCATAAGCTGCCAGTATGTTTTTGTCTGGGCATGATTCCAGGATTTCTTCCAACGAAAGATCATCGGAAGGAAGCTTCTTGCTCATGGCGCACCTCCTGCCAATTCCATGGCAAGCTGCCAGTCAGCGCCTGACTGTTCGGCGTCGATTTCGTCTTGCGACGGTTCGTGTTTGTCTTGCATTGTCTCTCCTTACAAGTGAATATTCTTGCCGGTCAGTTTCGACAAGAGTGTTAATAGTAAACCGATAATCAGCCCGATAAGCAGAAAGCTGCCGGGGATTATCAGCACGGTGACTAATAATGTGATTAGCATAATATCTCCTTATGCGTTGTTAAAAAGCGAGACAGCCCTGCACAATGCAACAGAGCTGCCTCAAGGTACGTAGTCGGAACCAGCGGGAACGTATGGAGAAGCACCCAATACTGGTATGGTCGCCAGGTCAGCAGATCAGCCGGAGAGGTACAGAAAGGAATAACCGGCCTGAGGTCTTTGGAGTAATCAGCTGCTTTTATCGCGTCCGACTCACATGGTCAAACTGTGCGGAGGGAGCCGTAGAACCCTCCAATATATTATGCCATCAAACCTGTAGATATGAAAAGAGAGCAGGCCCAACGGAACCTGCCCTCAGCGTCGGGATCGGCGGGAAAATCACAATCGAAACCCAGCCCGATATGGTCGCCACTCAGTTAAGAAATGTTCTTACGCATGAAAAGGTATTATTATGAATGCCTGAGTTCTCGCGCCCGACTATTGGAACCTCAACCACGAGGAGATATTATGCACTGATCTGGCTAGCCATCCGTCCCTCAGTCGGAACATAGGCGCCTTTAAGAAACACGTCTTCAGGGATAGCGAAGATATGCTCTTCCACAGGCTCATCCTTCTTGATCTTACCCTTCGCAAAGTAGCCCTTACTGTCCTGCCAACGCAGACGCACAAGAATGCGCGGATCAGCCAGATAGCTTTCAGCACCACTCACACGGTACACAGTACCCAGCGCGAGTTTGCTTGTAAGACTATCGCTGACATAAAGTCTGCGGCAACGCTCCAGCGAGCCCGCGCTGATCGTGAGATCAATCGGACCTGCGGAATAATACAGATCGTTGGCGCTCGCCTTAAGCTTCAACGTCATATACATAGGCTGATGCTTCTTGTCAGCTTCCTTCTTCTGCTGTTGGAAGGACTTACCTGTTTCATAAAAAATAGCTTTCATAATAGTTCTCCTTAGTCAATAGGGGTTGCGCCGTGTTCACGGAGCCATGCATCGACTTCTTCAGGAGTGATGCCCTCTTCAAGCATATCTGTAAGCTCCTCGATATCGATGTCTTCGACCTTATAGGTCATAACAAGAGGCTTTTGTACATGCGACTTTACAGTCCACTCCTGCAGCTTCTCCACAGGGAACGCGTAGCACATAATAGATTCATATTCACGGTCTTCGAAATTAAACAAATCCTCAGACTCTGGATCGACACCGGCTGCAAACATATACATAGGCTCGGGCTTGCAGGCGCCCTTGAAAACCACGGCAGAGTATTCATACAGCTTGCCAAGCTTCATATTGGCTTTCATAGCGTCGTCGAGATACACCATAGTCAGATTGTCGAACAGATCGCCGATGGCGACATCCAGATCAATCACGCCGATCTGATCGCTGACCAGCGAGAACTGAATGCGATCATCGGCATGTTCCTGGATATGGTTGTCGAGTTGCGTCTTTTTAATAGTGCGTCTTCCCATAATAAAGTCTCCTTAGTCTTCGTATTCGGGTCTAGATTGTGCAAGGATCGAGATTACAGTATCACGCACAAGCTCCGTAACAGAAAGCGTAGTTGGAATACCATTCGCATACACAGTGACAAATGCGTCCTCAGGAAATTCCTGAGACATAATCATAGCATCCTTTTCGCCTGCGCTAATGGGAGCTGCATCGGCATAGATGTCCTCGCCAGACGGCAATTTCTTGTGGACTTTCAGAACGATGGTCTTGAAGCTTTCGGGATCGGCTTCATAGCGGATGACAGGAGCATCGCATTCGACGTTTTTCTTTTTAGCCATGGGTTATCTCCTTTGTTGGCTGTTGGTGGTTAATATTACTGTAACACCATGGAGGTGATCCCTATGGAAGAGATCTTTTATCAAGGCACAGTGGAATTCTACAGAGAGTTGTGGTATCTATTCGGTGCAATCGAGGAACCAGTTGTAGAATAAAAGAAAGCCCCAGACTTAATTGCCTGGGGCTTCCATTTATAAGACGGTAAAATCTTAATTAAAGTCCAATGCCATTGATGCGGTTGATACGACCATTAGCATCATAACCAACGCGTGTTACTTGCCCTGGTTTCAGGCCGACCTTTGCAGCAGCTGCTCTAATATCGGCACTACGAGCAGTATTATAAGCGTTTGTCTGGGTCTGCGGTTTAGGAGCCAGACGCGGCTGCTGTGTCTTACTCACAAGAGTCTGCTTCCCATTCTGAATGCTCCAAATATTGCCTTGTGCATCCTTCATGGTACCAGTACCCGTTGTCGGACGACCCATATGAGCAGGCTGTGTTCTGACAGGAGCCGGTCTAGGTTCTGCCTTTGGCGCAGGAGCAACACCCATAGCTTTAGCTCTATTGGCTGCGTCAGCTTTTTGCTGTCTGGCTATTTCTGCGCTCACACGATTAACACGAGCCTGCGTTCTGGCTTTCTGTTCTGCACTGAACTGATCACGCATCTGTTTATCAGCAAGTCGATTTGCTTGCGCAGTTGCTGCACGCTGTCTAGCAGCATTGTCAAAAGCAGCTTCGACACGAGGATCACCCTTTGAGATAGCAAGCCTACGCTGACGTTCTTTTTCAACGGCAGTATTGAATGCATCTGCTGCCTGCTTACGCATATTTTGAACTTCGATATAATTCATATGTAATATTCCTCATCGCATGGTTTATTGCGGCTCATATAGAATCCCCAGAGCACAAGACCGATAAACAGAGACAGAACAACTGTCAGCCCCTTAGACGGAAGAGGAGAACCCATTGTCTGAGTCTCTGTAATAGGTACCTGAGAACTAACGGCAAGAAGTCCAAAATTGATCTGCGAACTGCTTGGAAGGAACAGCTGGCCTACATCCATATAAGCATTCAGAGCATCCGTTCTGGTATTGAAGGTACTCAGATGGTAGCCTGCTGGTGTATTGGACGCAACAGAGTTAGTACCATTGCTGAGCCAGATCTCGATTTCCTCCCCTCCTTTGAAGTCACCGAGGAAATACTTGTTGCGATACATGACATCAGCTTCCTTGCCCTGGGCTTCCTTATACAGATTGTATTTATAGGAGTCACCATGGGAAATTCTGGAGGTATCAGAGAACGAGAAGTTGTGAACGCCCTCTGCATCCTTATAGCCATATTCAGTCAGACCATAGGTAGGTGAGGTCAGCAGCTCTGACTGTGTACCAGAACCAACATTGTTGAAGAAGTCGGTAATCCACAGACTGCCTGCTTCTTTGATTCTGATTGTGTAGTAGCTGCCAGCTGTACCCTCGCCATTAGCATTGGTGTATGGCGTCTCATAGACATCATATACCGTTGCAGCACTAAGCGCAGTAGAGGCTAAAAGAAAGAGTGCTGTAAGAAGACGCTTCATTACTTACCTGCTTCCTCTGCCAGGAGCTCCCAGCATCTGTACCACCAACCGGGTTGCCCAAGTCCGATAAGAGAGCCTTTATATTTGCAGAGCTCGTTGAGCGCCGACCACTGAATAGCCAGAGCATTGCCTTGAACAGGATTATTTTGGTACGCTTCGCTGTTAGCAAATTCCGCATACTCATCAAATCCACCTTGGAAGGAAGGATCACCAATAAACTGTCCAATTTGATCGCAGAGAGCTCTAAACAAGCGGCAAGCATCAGCAAACTTTTCTTCTGGGGTCGCTTCTCCGTCATCTTCCACAATCCCACCATTTGCAACAAAAACAGCTTCCGTAACAGGAGAGATCTGAGAGCCGTCTTCGAACTTCAGAGGATCAGGGATCTGATCAAAAGTCTCGCCATTCCAAGTAAAATGCTTCATATATTAGTCCTCCTCGAATCTTGGGAACATCTCATCCCAATTCCTGCTATTCTGCAGCAGGTTCGTGCTAATCAACGTAAACTGAATCGTATAAGCAATGATATCATCAACAAGCATGCCATTTTCGATAGCAAATGCCTTCATCTCCTCTGCACTGAAGACAGCCGGAAGATCCTGCCATGTTTTGTTCACTTTAGCAGTAGCTTCGTCTATCATAGTCCAGAACGTGTTCTTAATTTCCTTGAACCGCTCAACACCAGAAATCACCTCATCGGCAACCTTAGGGAATGCCTGCCTGACTGCATATTGGTGTGCGCCAAACGTACCCTTCAGCTGCTGCTCCATCTGTACTGTCACAGGCCCATAGAAATACTGACGCAGTTCTGCATAGGACTGTATCTTGCAGCTGTCGTAGTCTTTAATGTCCTGGCCTGTGTAAGACAGCTCCACAAGAAAATACTTATACACAGTTTTCGTCTCTTCGTCCTGCTGCACTTCAACCTTGCGAATGAATGCAGGGAAATAAACCGTCTTGCCGTCACGGGTAATGACTGGCATCTTATCTGCAGTAAGCTCTTCCAGGAAGTCTGTCTGCAGCCCTTTTGGAATATCAGTAAGCTTCATATCGTCTCCGTATGTGCTAATGTGTAACACTTATTACGTTCAATGATCCTGGTCTTGAATGGTTCAAATGGTTTGGTCTTTGCTATATCAGGAATAACTGTTATCAATACTTTCGATTGTGTAAATACACGATAGGGTTGTTCGTCATCGGGAAAGAAGAACACAATCTTAAGTACACGCTCTTGCCTGTCATTTATAAATGTGCTATAGTCGACAACAATGATATCTCTATTGAATACATCCACCATATGCTTCAGGATGGTACCATCATCGTAAACTAGATCAGTAAGATCGGTCCCGTTTTGCATAGCATCGATATCCTTGGGCAGGTGATATTTCACGTCATCAACTCCAGGCAGTAAGGTATTCCATAATTTATAGCCGGATGTCGTCCATTTTAGCCATCCATAGTAACTTATTAAAGATTGTGCGTCATGCGTATTAGGCGTCTTTATATAAGAAAGAGCAGCACGTCTAAAATCGCGCTCTATGGATCTACGTATTCTGATGGTGTTTCTGAAGAAGACGTAACCAAGGAAATCCAAATGTCCTGGTCTGGTAATTGGGAATACCTGCTTATTGTCTTTCAGGGACAAACCGAGCTCTTGCAACTTTTGTGTTATGATGAATAAGTCGTCGCGGGCTGCTTGCTTCGTTTGTTCCAGGATTACGATGTCATCGCAATAGCGAAAGTAATGCTTGCAACGGATTACTTCCTTCATATAGTGATCCATGTCATTTAGGAAGAAGTTAGCAAAGTGCTGACTCAGATAATTACCAATGGGAAGCCCATCCTGGTGACTGTCAAGGATAATAAAAAGAAGACTTAAGAATTGTTTATCCCTGATACGTTTAGCAAGCATCTGCTTAAGCCTGGCTATATCCACATTCTGATAGAAATGGTAAATATCGATCTTAACAACCCAAGGATCATTGGTGCCATATGACTGAATAGCGGCATAGACTCGTTGTACACCGTCATGTAAACCACGTCCCTTTATACCTGAATAAGTGTCTCTTATTGCAGTTTTACTGAATAATGGTAACAGAATGATGGCTACTGCATGTTGTACCAAGTTATCCGAGAACTCTGGATCGTAGTCGATCTGCCGGATCTTATTGCCATCATATTTAAGAAATGTATTATAGCCCCATGGGCGCCATGTGCCATTAATGACAGCCTGTCTAAGCGCTTCCAGATTATTATCAAGATCAGAAGCAAACTTAACAAAAGAAGGATGATCCTGTTTGCCAAGCTTAGCCTTTTGGAAAGCCTTTAAGAAGTTTTCCTTGGTTGTAACTCGTTCAAATAAGTGCTTCCATGATTTCATACAAAAAGAAAGAGGCCTTTCGGCCTCCTACCGTGCGGTCTAACACCGGAGCATTCAGCAATTGCTTACCAACCCCTAGGACCCCATCTCAATGTACCTTGCAATAAGTTGCCTAGGTAGCGACTCAACAGCTTAAGAAAGTTTGTAGATCGTTCAGGCGAGAGCCATAGTTCCAGTTAGCATTGGAGAAACCGTTATTCAGGTTCAAGTAGAAAGGACCATCATTGCCCCCGTTGTTCAGGTTGCCACCACGAATGACAACATTCGTGGGGCAGTTCTCTGTCACAACGGAAGGTGTGATCCAGGAACTACTCCCGTACCACTGTCAAGCCGCACAGCACGAGGCTGCATAATTATAAAGGCGTGAATCACAAGCCGTTTTGTTAAAAGTTATACTTTGGTTAATTTTTTAAGGCTCGCCTGGAGTTTTCTCCAAACAAGCCACCAATAAAACTCGACCATGAGGCGGCAGGATCCCACGCCTCTGCGCCGCTATGCGTCTGGACTGACCATCCGGCGCTCCTGGCTCTCGGGATCCTGCCGCCTGCCCCCATGGTCGCTTGGCTCCTTATACCCGTCTATGGGGATCAGACCGCCAGGCGAGAGCCATAGTACCAGTAAGCAGCGGAGAAACCGTAATACAGGCTCAAGCAGAAAGGACCAGCATAGCCCCCGTAGGCCAGGCTGCCACCACGAAGGACAACACGGGGATTAGGATAACTTGCAGTTTCTGCATTGACATTGTAGAAGTAATCGCACCACCACTGACGGTCAGACGCAGGGCTACCCGTAACCAGAGGAACAAACGTATGCGGTTCCATCTTGCGGACATAGCCATTTACAGTCGAAACACTGCCAGTAATCAGGCTGTAATTCTTAAGATAGGTCTGATGCGCATTGTAGACGGCGCTTGCAGTACCCGCACTCGTTACGGTCGTACCGCTGATGTTATAAACTGCACCATTGGCTGCGATCTGACGAGTCGTGCTATAGACAATATTGCCGGCGTCGCTCTTCCATCCATAGTAACGAGTATTGTTGACAACGGCATCATCTGCGCTATCGCGCCAATAGAACACGCTGCTAACTGCGATAGCCGTAACCACTGCATATGCATCAGTCGACGTCGTCATCCAGAAAGCACCGCAGCTTGGAGCAGTCACACTGGTGATAGTGCCAATAACCGTACCGCTGGCATTATACACATTGCCGCCGACTGCAGGAGTCAGCGTATTCAGATACACGACATCCGCACCGCTGACACCAAGCTGCCCATCAATATCAGTTGCCCACTTGTAATAAGTGGTGCTACTGACTGTAATGGAGCTTCCGGTCCCGCCAAGTCTGTAATACGTCTTTCCATTATAGACCATGGAGAACACTCCCCATGCACCATCTTCAAAGCACCACTGCGAACCAAACGGATCTTCGATGCCACGATAGCTGCACTGGATAATAGCAACACGCGGATCAGTGGAACCGGCGATGCTGGTAATCGTAACAGCTGCAGTGGTAAGCGTGCTATCGCTATAAAGTGAAGTACCAACTGCCGGATGCCCGACTGCACTGTAAAGCACACTGTTAGTAGCCTTGTCAGGACACCATGCATAAGCATCCAGTCCCTTGGTGCCAGTACCAAGCGTGGTATCGTCATAATCCACAACAGTCACAGTACCGACATTAGGTGCTGCCACTGTTGTATAGATAACAGCAGGTGTTGCGGATGCATTGTACCATGCATGAAGATCGGTATCACCTTCGATCGTCGCACTGCTGACATCACCGAAAATATCGCTATAAAGCGTACTGCTGGTAGTCGGGCTGTGATCAGTCGTGTAATAATTGGTGGTGCCATTGGTCCACTTATAATACATGATGCCTTCGCTCTCATTCTCGAAAGGAATGCCGCGATCATAAGTGACGCCGCCGATAATAACCTGATAGCCAACATCCTGAGATGCATCACGCTTATAGTCAACACCCCCATAAGAGAGCAGACCGACATTGACATCCTTGTCCGCCCGTCTGAGGGCATAAGTGCTGTTGCTATAGGAACTGGCGGTTGCAAAGGTAGGTCTGTAGAAGCCTGCGCCATCATCGGTATCGGCGCCATAGATGCTGTTGGCATGGACCGCTGTTGCAGGAGTGCTGTTATTGCCGAAGCTTGCAGTACGTCCGCAAAGCCTGTATTGTCCCCAACCAAGACCTACGCTGGAAGCAAAGCCGTTATTAAAGGCATACTGAATATCAGTACCATATTCGATCAGCATCATAAGACCCAGGAACTGCGCATGTGCAGAGCTGATGATATGACCGCCGTTATTATCCGCAACTGTACGGAACTGCTGAATCGTCGTATTCGCGATCGGCTTAACACCGGCGATTGATCTGCCATAGTATGCTTGAGCAACACCACTCCCAGTATTCACAACGGTCCAACTGTTCTCATCAGTTCCAACAGGCTGCATATTGGTATTGCAACCACCCATACGGAAAGCGCCGACATACTGGACACCGACTGTCTTGCCATCACCGCTGACATAGAAACAATCATGCGGACGACTGCCATCGAATTCCGTAAGGCTTACGAGCCAACGCTGATGTGCATGCCCGTTGCTGTCTGTATACTGATCAACACGCACATAGGTGATAGGCCACTCAACCATCACATCACCATCTGCACCTGTAAGCACTGCGGGAGTGTGATCTTCTTTCAGATTGCTGTCGTTCTTATCCAGATAGTAATTGACATGTTTGGTTTCCAGATTGTCCATCACGCAACGGTGCCATGCATCATGTGCAGGCATATAGTCGAAATCAGCAACCTCACTGATAATGCCGTTACTGCGATCCATGACAACACGTCTGAGTCCGCCTCCAATACGAGCACTCGTAGCAGCTGCCCACTGGGTGTCCATATCAATGCCATAAATGAAATCATCAGCATCCACTGCAAGAACGCTGGTATCGATTTCAATTGTATCGCCTTTGATTTTGATACCATAGCCAGGCTTATAGAGATACTGGGAATCACCTTCACCAATCACTGTTTGACCACTGACAGTAGTATTCTTGGTACCGGTACCTGCCAGATACAGAATATCCGCATCGCTGAAACCAGTAACATCCAGCAACCGGAAATTGGCGACAATGAAATCAACGCTGTTATTGACACTGGTAGTAAGTCTGAGATTCAGATCGCCAGTATAGAGCGTGCTGGTCGTATTAATGACACCGGCACATCTTGTCCATGCACCCTTGGTCGTCACAGTAGTAGGATAAGTGCCCACAGTGACGAAAGTAGGACCGCTGACAACGAAGTTAGTGGCGGAGCTGGCGGATGGCAGAAACACATCGAATGTCACCAGATATTTGCCATTCTTGGTAGCAGGTCCTTCAATAGGTCCAAGGAGAGCGATACCGGCTGTAGCAGCTGTGGCAGTACCCGTCACATCCAGCTGATTGCCGTTAAAGCTCCATTCAACAGCAGCACCACTGGCAGTCAATTCGTGGGTATGCATATCAAGCAGCGTTGCCTGACCCATTGCCAGAGCCTTCTTAAGATTGTCGGATGTAACGACTGCACCTGTTGTGGATCCTGACAGCATATCAGAAGCTGCCGCTTCTTTCACTTTCAGAACGTTGCCATTGCGTTCGATACCATTGGCTGTCACCATATCTACCGCAGCAAGATTGGTGCGAGGCACAATCACTTCGTCCTGCAGATTCTTCAGAGCGGCAAAGTTGGTATTCCCTGTAAGGTCAATACTCATATAGATAACTCCTATTATTTAGAGGTGTTGAGACTTATCTTAGTCAGACGGTAAACACCATACTAAGGTAACAGCTGATGCCAATAAGAGATTAAAAGAAAAGGATGATCGATTCAATATTATTGAATCGATACTATATTCTAAAATAAAGACCAGGACAATCCTATTGGGAAAGCCTGGCCTGGTTAATTGTTACACGTGCGCGTCCATATATTACTAGTCTGGAAACACGAAATCCCAAGCAGTATCACTCCATTTCCCAGGCTGCCAGAACTTATGGTCATCCATGAACAAAACAGGATACTTATTGAGAATCTCTACCGGGGTTAAGAATTGTGGATCTTCATGGAATGATTTCTCTATGAACCACAGCTTCCCCTTATGGTAGGTAACCATGATAAGCCTCAGCAAATCCTCACCAGGATGACGTATTGTTGTGTAGGCAAAATCCAGGTTGTTTCCATAAGGACATAAATCAGGCTCAATGACCGATAAGGCTTCTGAGTACGTCATAGTCCGGTTTCCATCCTCCGACGATCACCCATACTCCAAGCCGCCACTCGTTGAAGTATTCCTGGAACATATAAGGATGTCGTTTCTTTGCTGTCCGCTTTGTAAGATAAATGTCATGTCTGCCTCTCCAGATTTCTGCGAACCATAATTTGCCTTCATAATAAAAGCCATACAGTTCGCCAAGCTTCGTAGGATCACCTTCCCATCCATTTTTATATAGATAGGACTTTATGCAATCTACTCTGCCATGCTCTCTATAAGGAGTGTGTATCGGCATAATCCATAACAGTGCATTCTGGAAGTTCATAGAAGAGCCCGGATCCTTGCTGGAACAAAGTAACAATCTCTCCAATTGCCGGGAGTCCAGCAATTAGATATGTGAGTATCACCCATGTCAGAATAGAAGAACTGCGGTTCCTCACGCTTCAGAGATCCTAAGGATGGGAAATACGTATGATCTTCATCCAGGCTGTACATCACACAGCAGATAGTCGTTCCTTGCAGATACGAAACATAGTATAAGATAGAATGACCGCCTCGTGTTCTGTCTGTAAGTTCCAGATGGTTGTAATCTCTATGCTCCTGATATGGACACAGCTGTGGCTTCAATAGTTCAAAACCTTCATTGAATCTCATAATAGCGCCATTATCCTGTGAGGAACAAATATGCAGTCAGACCAGTAACCTGCATGCCACTTACCGAGCATTCCAGGAGTATCCATTTGAAATGCACGAGGACATTCTCTTTGGAACTCTACGATTGTATTGTAATAAGTGGTTGCAGACTCTCTGAGCGCTTCCATCTTACAGCATATGATAGTACCTTTAATATTGGACACATAATACAAGATCTGTTGCCCTGTTGATATGTTCTCCCATGTGTCGACAAAATCATAACCTCTTTTTCGTTGGTTTGTTTTGTATGGACAGAGAACATCCTCATAAGAAAGCAGTTTGTAGGCATCCTGAAAATTCACGAATTTCTCCTTGGGCGGTTTTTCCACCACGATAAAGCGCTCTTAGGCCAGAGATACCAGCTTTCTGAGCTTAGAATTTGAGGCTCTTTCATAGAAAGAGAATATCTATCTTGAGGATAGATACGATTATCGTCCATCTCCTCTCGTCTGTAGACTATAAGGACATTCCCCTCATACGCGGCATACCACTGGACTAGACCATTTTCCGGATGCATGCCAGCATGATACAGCACGCAGTCAGGATGTCCTCCATATGGCGAATCGCGTATGAGTTGTATGCCTCTTTGAAACGTATAGCTGTTTACCAGATCCTCGTCCATCCCGTCAGTCAGCCCCACCATCCTTGCGATATGATGTGCCATGAATGTCATCCGAACACTCCGTCATGTTGCATAACTGTATAAACGACACCAGGCAATACTTGCGTACCTGTGAATGCCCAGCACCATGCTGTTATCAAGTCCTTCAGCTCTTCCTTATAAAGCGATGCAGGTCTTTCTATCAGATGGCGCTGAGGAGTGTGTGCATATACGACAGGGATTCCCTTGTTGACAACGATATAGAAGTCAGTGCTATATGCAGGTCCCCAATAAGAGCACCACAGCACTTTAACATCGGCAACGTTGTACGGACAGGATGCAAGCGCTTTCAGGCCGTCCTGTAAATTGAATGTGATTCTCATACTGCACCGTCGAGCCACATCTTATAATAGACCACCCATGGAATATTTTTTTTCCGTATGATGCACCAATGATTGTCCTTGATGAAAGGCTCTTCTGTGAAGTCCTCTACAAGAAAGATTTCATTGATCGATTCGGGCAATCTATAGACATGGGGCTTTCCGTCTCTGACAACAGCATAGTAATTATGCCTTCTGAAGCAGCTGCCTGGCTCCGTATAGAAGTTGTACAACGCAGGATCAGGACAGTCGCTATAGGGACAATAAGTCATATGCATGATACCGATCTGGAAAGTAAGTTCATGTCTCATGGCTCGACATCTTTCAGAAATCCTTCCAGCTTTAAGAACATATATGCCGGTCTCGACAGTTCTCTGGCTGTTATGAAATGCCAGCTGGCAGACGGACTGGTAAAAACCGGATGTGTCTTTTTAAGGACAGGATCCAAACGTGCTGCGTAATCATAACGTCTGAATATCAAAAGATTGCTGTCCTTATACAGCGCATAGAACTCAAGCGTTCTCAGAGGCCTGGTTTCAGTGGTGGTGCAGATGTACAGGATCTTGTTATGGTTTCCATGATACGGGGAATCGCGCATCGAATTGATGCCTTCCTGGAAAGAATAGAAACCGGCTATCATGGGTTTATTACTCCTTCGATGACCAAGTCTTCATACAAGGTGATAGGCAATCCGTATTCTGGCGCATACATCCATCTGGTATCTGTCGTGAAGAGTTCCGGATCTAGGGCGGTGGCTTCTTCCACTGTGAGACGTCTTACATTGGCGTTGGAGAAGTTGGCTCGCCGATAGATACGAAACTCGCCTCGGGCGAATACAACGTAGTATTGCACCGGCAGCTCTGACTTGCGGCTATGGTTGTAGAGCACCTGGCCGCCTATCGGGCTATAGGGATTGTTGGCTATCTCTCTGCAGGCGTCGCTGAAAGTAAGGCTTGTGAACTGTTCCATGGATTTGACACAAACATCGTCACTCATAGTCGAGCCCTCGATGGTAGTGACGTCTTAAAGGCGGGACGTCGTCTTCGGCAAAGACGAAACCATACTGCTTCCACCAGTTGCCTACTTCAAGTGGCTCGGCGTTGACATACCAATAGCATCTGTCGCAGCTGCAGAGGCCGTACCACCAGCTTGGAATTGCATCCAACGGCGTGGCATATTCCCCACGCTCTTCGTCCCAGTCATCGGATGTCCATTTGAACGCTTTTGGCTTGCGTTCACGGTCCAGCAGAATGCAGCCCTGTCTGGAATGGCGGTTATTGACATGCAATGACGGAACCAGGATATCACCGGGTTCCATCGCATAACCTTCCGACCATAGTGGTCTGTAGGGCGACTGATAAGAACGGTTTATCAACAACTGAATGCCTTCATGCAGGTTACCTGTCCTGCCATCAATCATAATGAAAACCTTCCTGCTGATACCATGTTCTTAGAATCAAGCCGCCATTTCTTTCATCCGGCTCGGCAAAGTTGTACAATGTCAGCGTCCACACCTTCCTGTACCAGTTCTTAGGGATAGCATCAAGCTTCGAGATACTGATGTAGTTCCTGCGAAAAGGCTGAGGTTGCATATCCCTGTTCAGAAAGATGATACTCTGAGAACGCCTTAGATCGAAATCGAACCAGCCACTTATAATTCCCGGTACAGGGATAGGCGTAGGTGCGTTGTCCCTTGGGCGTGTCATCCATCTGAGCTCTGCGTTCATAACATCAGACCAGCGTTCCTTATACGGATTCTGAGTAGCCAGATTTCTCAGGACATCTATCGCCTCTGGTATATAGAAATCATGCTCTGTACTTATAGCCATGCTTCCTCCACCACTCGCCTACTTGCATAGGCGGTGCAGTAGTAGACCATACGAACCAGTGGTACTTTGCTGCTTCCCACAGCTGCCGCTGATCTTCGATGGTCTTAAACACCTTGGTTCCGCCGCTGATGCCTCTGTGCCAATACGAAGGCTTCATGTCCTTGTCCATTACGATCAGCACGTCTTCGACGTTCTGATATCCTGCATCGCGCCACTTGCGAGCGGTGGCGGAGACCATGATCGGAATATAGCCGCTATCCAGCCAGCGTTGCAGATCAGCAACATTGTCGATTCCGAATCTGGTAGCGAACACGTCTTCCAGCGAGCTGCCGCCATAAGGAGATGGAACAGCAAGCTGACGTAATGCCCGGATGGCATCCGAATAGCTGTATTCTTTATTCGCCAGCTGACGAATCTGCTGTTGACGGGACAGATCCGTCGGGGAATCTGTAGCCATTGTCGGCATACCAGTCTCCTACTTCATGTGGTTTTCCCTTAAGGTGCCACAAGGTAACCATATAGTCGCCATGCTTCCACTCTTCAGGAACTTCATTTAACAAAACGGCTGGTGAATGCAGATGTTCTGCACGGGGCCACGAAAAAGCAACCGGCTGTCTGTTGCGATCGAGAACAATAACGCCAAGTCGCTTGGAATTGGTGTCATTACTATCATAGACTCTGATGACAGGAATATCGTCCTGCTCAGGATCCGACCTCAAAGCAAACCTCCAGTTGTGGTTGTCATAAGGAGACTCGACAGTGTAACCGAGCAGCTGCGCCAGAGCCTCCTGATAAGGGTCTTTGCTCATATGAGCTTCTCCTGTTTTGCGAAAGTGTCGACGAACCATATATCCTTGGTCCACGTGTTCATACGGTCTTTCGGTATTTCTTCTAAGCCGCTGATACGTGTTGGTGGGAAACGGCCGTACTGACCTTCAAAGGCATAAAATACGATTCTTTGTTCCTTAGGATGGAAGAACATAACATAGCGAGGAGTTTTCATATAGTTCTTGCAGCAGGGAATCTCATCGCCAGCATAAGGATCAGGCTCCGGTTTATAAGGAGACAATGTGCCGTATGCCTGCGATACAAGCCAAGCCGACGCATCATTGAAATCGGTCATCGCAATCCATGCTCCGCTTTGTACCAACTCCCTACATTTAACGGTGAAGTATCCAGCCACCAAAGATCCTCGCCCCAGCCGTTCTGCCGGGCAAAGCCCTTGAACCAGTAGTCAGGAGGGCTGTCGACTCTGTGGGGATCCTGTTCATCAGGCCAATCCCAAAGCTGTATAGTACCGTCTCTCTTGAGCAGCATGATGCCGTTGAAGAAACGTCCCCCGTCCAGCTTTACACAAAGTACCTCATTCGGTGACCGGGGTCGAACTGTGACTTCCCTTTTATAGGGACATGGGATCTGGCTGTTAGCTAATAGGAGCCATTGTCGGGCTTCATCATATGTCATATCAGGTTGTACCTTTCTGTGACATCAGAATCGGGGGCATACCATCTGTCCATGCCCCATTTCCTGGAATCAATGGCTAGTTGATAGTTCTGATCATCAGCTTCTGCAGGTACAGGCGGCCAGCGTACTTCATACTTGAAAAGCATGAAGTCGTCTGTATGCCTTACACGAAAAAGCAGAAAGATGATGCCTGGATAAAGCTCCAGCCTTCCTATGCGTATCGTCGTGCCAAGCGTATGATCCCTGTATGGGCAGGTTATGATCTTGTCGGGGCCTGCCTTGATCCATCCTTTGATTTGTGCCAGTGTCATAACAGACACTCCTCTTTAACCCAATTAGTGATATCCCATGGCCCTACATTTATGTTCCAGCGACCAAACCTCCAGCCCCTACTTTCCGGTGATCTATCATACCGAAGCCATTCTGCTGGAGGCTGCTCCATGATATAGTGCTTGTTGTCGTCATCAACACGTTCACCGATATACCAGAGCACCGTTTCAGCATGCCTCGACAGAAACATAACCGCGATAGTTGCTGTCTGTGTTGCATCTCTGTAGGTGTGCCAGATGCAAGGGATAGTATGTCCAGGATACCACTCAAGTTCTTTTGCTTTACTCGACCATTGTGCGGGCGCATACGGACATTTGGCATCAGCCACAGCCAAAGCTATTAGAGCAGCTCTTGCCTCGTCGTATGTCATAACAGTCCGTTCTCTTTAACCCAGGCAGTGATCGTGTCTGGTCCGAGGTGCAGATTCCAGCTTTCAAGATGCCACTCGCAGTCGTCGCCTGTATAGTCGAGCCACTCCTGAGGAACACACTCCAGAATATGGTGTTCATGCTCCTCGTCGCCGATATACCAGAGGACAGTCTCACCTTGCTGATTAATGAACATGACACCGCCTCCATGCAAATCCCACGGACAGAAGAATATACATGGAACCCGGTCACCACGTCTGTAGTCGTGCCCGGATGCCGCTTCATTCCAAGACGGTTGAGAATAGGGGCAGTCTGCCTTGCTATCGATCAGCGCCAGAAGCGCCTGTCTGGCTTCTTCATAGTTCATGATTCCAGCCTCGTAGTCCACAGTGTCGTTCATGGTTCCAGTCTCGCATTGACTTTGAGCCAATCAGTGATGACCCAAGGACCTCTGTCAAGATACCAGACGTTCTGTTTCCAGCAGTTACGCCTCTTCTGTGTATTCCAGGAAGATGGTATCGCATCAACTAGTCTGTCTGATCCTGATTCACCGTCGTCCGTTTCAAACTGCCAGATGGCTATAGATCCATCCCGCTTCAAGAAAATGGCTCCGAGGAAGTCATCGGCAACTAATTTGCAACAAGGGATCACTCTTCCGTTGTTATATAGTTCAACTGCCGGCTTTGAGCGAGTACCCGGAGCATCCACATACGGGCAGTAACCAGTAAAGACATCTTCACCGGTCAGCCAACGGCATGCTTCATAGAAAGTCATATTAATCTTCCATTTTCTTTTAGCCAGTTGCTGACAACCCAGGGCGCCTTGTCTAAGTACCACACAGTGTGTACCCAATGGTCACGCAGGCTAGCCTTAAACCAGTCCTCTGGTGCAGCATCCAGCAAACGATCTCGTTCGTCGGATCTAAACTCCCACACAGCGATTGTGTTGTCCGCTCGAAGGAAAAGCCCTCCATAATAGCGGCCAGCAATCAATTTGCAACAGGGCACAGTATTCTCAGACGCGGAGAAACACTCATCAGCAGAGCCGAGGGCGGAACCCTCTTGCTTATATGGGCAACCTGCGCCTAACGGCTGTCCTGTTAGCCAGTAGCACGCTTCCTGATAGGTCATGTCAAACCCTCCATCTTGACCCAATTTGTTATGATCCAGGGACTCAGAGTGAGATTCCATGCATCCATATGCCAATTGTTGTACCATGCTTCTTCACTCCAATAGAGCTTAGGCTCATGCAGCATTATGGAATTCTCCTGATCGAACCACCACAGCACAACTTCTCCATGCTTGTCTAACAACATGCCGCCTCCGTGCCTTCTATCTCCGATCGGGCGTGTTATCTTGGCGCAGGGAACAAAGAGGCCACGTTTGTAGTCAACAAACGCACGTTTATCGATTCCTGGCACCTTGTATGGACAAGTTAAGCTTTTGGTATCCAATGTAGCGAGCAGCCATTGTTTTGCTTGTTCAAATGTCATAGTAGCCAAACTTCCTGTACCATTCGTTTACTGACTCTGGCGGTAGAGTGAGATGCCATAATCTGAAACCCCACTCATCGCCATTCTTGATCCAGTCTGGCATGGCATCAGTTCTCACAGGCTCTCCTCCCGGCGGCCAGTCCCAATAAGCAAACCGCAAATTACTTCTCAGGAACAGAACGCCATGAGCGATGCCGTTATGGATGTACTTGAAACAAGCTACATCCCCGCCGTGCTTAAACCATCTGCGCTGTCCAGCTTCTGGCTCCTTGAAAGGACAGACGTCCTTATGAACCAACTTCAGGAGTTCTCGTTTTGCGTCGTCCAGTCGCATATATTTCGTTCCTCTTCGATCCAGTCACCAATTTGGCGTGGCGGATCAGGTATTATCCAGCTGCCAGTATTCCAGGGTTTGCCAGCTGCCAGTTTATATGAATCTGTTGCAGAGATTAAACAAGGAGCCTTTTCTTCGGCCTTATTCCAACGCCAAAACCTGGGTTTGGATTCATGGTCCAGGAAGATGATCACATAGTCTCTGAAGTGTCTGTCAGTGAATGCCATAGGCTCCATTGTAAAGGTAGCCCTGTTTGTTCGCGGCTCGTCCTCCTTGTATGGACATGTGATGATTCTTCCGCATCTGGCGCGAAACAATTCGTCCAGCGCATCTCTAAAGTTCATATAGCCAGTTCTTTGTGTATTTCATAAAAGTATTTCCAGGTTATGGCATCAAGGCTCCGTCTATCGGTGATAACCCTCTGTGCGAGAGCTATCAGAAAACAGAACCTTGATGCCGCAGCTTCAGTAGCGGACCGAGCTTGACTAATACGATCGGCGCCCAGCCGTCCAGCCAGACCTGCCTGATCCCCCAGTCATCCCAGACATCTTCGCTTATCCTTATCGAATGCGCCGGATGGTGGAGCCTGCTATGGATCGTATCAACCGTATAGAGGAACGCGCCGGTGCCTACGATATTCCGCATCGCGATTACAGGCGCACCCATTGGTTGCTGGTGAATAGGCCTGTATCGCGGTGCGGTTCGGGAGTTGTTCCACTTGTACGGATTGACGTCGTTCAGTTCGTCACAGACCTTAAAGGCTGTTTCAAGCTCCATATGAAAGCAACGCGTTTCCGCAAGTGATGCGATCGCTGTCTTCCTCTCTGGAAGGAACAGCAGAGATTACCTGCCATCCTCGTTCCAGCAGCGGATCCTCGAACTTCTTATAGGCGTCGTAGCTTGTGTACGTGTCTCCGATATCGAAGCCGTTGGCAACAGCTGCCTTGGTTTCATGTACCGGAGTCAACTTGACAACGAACTTCCTGCTGTCAAAGAGACTGTCCAGTACGCCTGCATCGAGGATCGTATCCTTTGTGATAGCAAAGTTCAAGGTGTACTTTCTGGTCTTCGGATGCGGCAGCTTGTCCAGCAATATGGCTGCATCTCTGAGACAGAGGCTCATTCCATTGAACTGTGCGTCACGCTGAAACTCGTCCGTGGACTGAATGCTGACTTGAAGGCCAGCATGCCCATTGTAGACGTCGTTCTTGATGCGGCACCATGCCCGAAGGAAGTATTCGAGATCCTGATTGGTCTGGGGAAGCATGGTCGCCAGAACAGGATGGATGATTTCCGCACTCACTCTGGAACGGATCAGATGCTGAAGCCTGTACTCTGTGAAATAAAGCACAGCCGGGTTGAAAGTCGGTTCGCCCATTCTGGCAAAGTGCAGATTGAACCTCTTGGTCTCCTTGACTTCCGGAAATGCATTCATGACAGAGCTGACCTCATAGCAGAGATCGTCGACAGATGCGTTCCCATGGAATCCGACTTTGGGGCAGTCGCAGAATGCGCACTTCATCGGGCAGCCTTTCTGGGTGCTGATGAGTGTGATCCATTTCTGCGTGAGATCGACAGCATGATGCTTGACACCGTGGATCTCCTGCTTGAGTCCCAAGAAGTCAGCCTTCACGTTCTCTTCCTGCCCGTAGTCGCCGACTGAAACGAATTCCAGTTTGCGTACACGGTCGACGAACAATTTCCCTGTGTGGGTGTTGATGACATCCATCAGTCTGCATCCTTTCTCGCCTGCACGGCGTAATGGAGAACGCTGGCACACAGATCTCCGAGAGCTGTACAGCCGGTTCCGTAGATTTCATTGAAGAGTTGCATGACAGCCTCATATGCCGTCATATCGCCCATGCCACTGGCACCATCCATTGTCTCGGCGTTATCGTCGATCATGTCGAATGCTTGGCGGGCTTTCTGCAGAACATCCTGGAATTGGGACTCTGCCTGCTCCAGGATTTGATTGCGTTGTTTCTCTGACATTTGGTATCCTTTCAAAAATAAGGCCCTCTAACGTGGGTTAAAGGGCTAAGATGAGTAATTACATGGGTTTGATGCTAAGTGCGCTCAGAAAGGCCTTTTAGATGCCTTAGCGTCGATTTTAGTGATATCGCAGTAACTGCCCTGCTGTCTTGTCATGGTTGCGGATCAGAAAATCCAGCAACGCACGGGAAGCATGCGAAGGCTTATCCTGTCGTACACTGAAATGATACTGAAGCGTTTCCGGAAGCTCACACTGCAAGGCTGTCTTGGTCTCGATGACATAGTGCCAGTTCCAGATGACAAAGGAACACTCTGCCTCTGGTTTGTCGCTGTAGCCATAGACTTCGACGCTCAGTAAATCCGGAAACAATTCCGTAAATTGCTGAGTCATTTTTGTGAGCATGGGAATGTTGCGATTGAAGCCTCCGGTGCGTTCAATACATTCATCCAGTGGATGAATGTAAAGAACAGCGCAAACGCCATCCTTGACAAGACTGCCCTTTAATTTCTCGCCTTTCAGGATAGAATCTTTCAGAAGTTGATTGGTAGGTTTGAAAGGGAAATCTTTGACAAGCTTGTCAACTCTCTGGCGGGTCGGAAACTCCAGTCGGATCTCGAAGCATTTGGTCTTCATCAGTCCTCCTTCACATCGAGAAGTGTCAGAGCGTAGTATTCCTTCCAGCTGTAGCCGCAGTCATCGCAGCTAACACTTTCTATCAGGGATATATCATCTCTGTGTTCTGTCTTGGTTGTGAGTTCCTTGGAACCGCACTTCGGACATTTGTGATGGGCTTTCATAAGAGCTGTCCCTGTTCCTGTGCCTCCTGAATACGGACTTTCCACTCATGCGGAATTTCACGCGTCCAGATTGCCTTGTTTGCCCAGAAGACCGATTTGCTGTACACGGTGGGCCAGCCCTTCACCATACAGGCAGTATTGCCGGGGCACCAGTAACGGTAGCCGATATTTCCCTGCTTTGTCAGGTGAGCCGAGAACAGTGTCCGACGTCCACGATAATCGATTTCAGCGAAACCAATGTTGCCGCCTCCACCATGCACCTGCTCCATTAAATGATAGAGCGTGCGTTTGGTTTCGTCGTAATTGTAAGTCGGCTGCTCTGGAGCAGTTCCTTTGATTCTGCGGAGTTCTGCTTCCAGCTTGTCGATGTTCATTTGACAGGTACGAAGCTGGTTGTTCTTCTCAGCCTCTACTTCCGCTTTTGTTTCACGTGCAACAGCGAGAGCGGCTTCGATTGCCTCCACAGGCGTGAGACCGATCTGGGATTCCAGCACGGTGACACGCTGCTCGGTAATGCATTTGTCCTGTGTCAGAACGATATAACCGAGTTTGTCGCCATTCCAGGATTCGATGATCTGAGCTTTGTAGATCTTGCCGGTACGTAATTCGTCTCTGCCGACGTCATACCAATGGACCTGTTGTTCGGGTTTGAATCGGATCATTGTTTCTCCATATAGAGTTTGTGTTCATTGATGTAGTTTGCGACAGTCAACGGTATCTGTGCATCCGGAGGAACGAAGCCATGCTGCTTTATGGATTCCCGTAATTGCGATGACGATATATCCACCATGGGCGCATCGAAGATGATTCCTTTAAGGAGCTTCTGACACAACCAGCCAGGCCAGTGTTTATTAAGCTCCAGTAAATCGACAGCGATGCCAGGTCTCAGATAGATCAGGAAGTCATAGTTACGGACCAGCCTGATACAATCTGGACGCCACGTATGCAACTGCATAAGTTCGTCGGCTCCGATGACCATTTTGAACTCGCAGTCCATCCAACGGTGAGATAACTCATCCAGCAACAGCAGCGTATATGACACGCCTCCCATTTCCTTTTCCAGTGGCGACACGTCCATCCTATTCCTATAGGCGCTTACGGTGCCTCGGCAGATCTCCGCTTGCAGCATCGCGCATCTATCGCTGAAAGGCGCCATTGTTGCTGCATTTTTATGCGGAGGATTAAAGGAGGGCATGAAGATGACCTTATCGACCTCGTTCTTATCGAGCAGATATTTTGCCAGTTGGGTATGACCGTTATGGGGAGGATTAAAAGCACCTCCATAAACGGCTACTGTTTTGCGGTTGTTCATTTTCGCTTGTCCTTCATATGTTCCATGATATATTCCTCGCACAGGAACTGCCGCATACGTTTACTGGCTTGCTGAAGATTTTCAAGGAAGCTGACTTCATTGCGAATGTTCTGATTCACGACTTCCTGACTGATATCGTTCTCGCGCAAAGCAGCATGAAGTGCTTCCTTCCTGGACGTGTAGAGATGTGTCTCAAAGACCTCATCCTTCTTTGAATAAGGACTATTGCGCCGGACGATATAGGATGCCTGACCATCAACGAAGTATTTGAGTTCGAGTACATCTACCTCGGTAACTTCCAGATGGGTGGCATACCATAAACAGTCGCCGACTTTGAATTTATGCGGCTTCACTCATCGCGTCTCCAATTTGGATGCTTTTGCTGGACTTCATAGATTGCCTGCTGATAGCCCTGCTTTACACCGTTCTTGGTGCTACTCTCCAAACACCGGTTATGGTAAATGCCGCAACCGAAGAAAAACGCGAGGATCACAAGAGTCACAATGATACAAACAAACCATGCTACTGGTTCGTTTTCAATATCCGCAGGATTTGACAGGTCTTTGCCACGCTCGATGTGGCAATCAATCGAACTGTTGATGTGGTTCTTGTCAATCCGCTCTTTTAGATTACAGAAATACGAGTCGATCAACTCAAGCTCATGGTGAATCTTTCGTAATTTCTCCGTGTACCTGAATGTTGCAAGCAAATCAGATATTGTGATGACAAACCACACACCTGCAGCCAGCATGCCTATGATCATGAGATAGTTCATTATTTACTTCCTGTTTAGAAGAAAGCGCTGATCGCATGCTGGGCTGTATTGTTGCCCGTCCTGCGATCGCCTGGTGTTGTGGGTAAGCTTGAGAAGTAGACGCTGTTGTTGAAACGCATCTTGTAATGGGTGCGCCCTTGTGTGATGCGGAAGCCCATACTCTCAAGCGTGTTGATTTCGGATTGCTTGGCTGACCAAGTGCGCAGCACAGATATCATGGTGTCTTTGACGTGATCTCTGTTGCCGACTACTTTGTTACAGCCAAGAATGGCTTCACATAAATCCCGCCTTCTACAAAACGTATTAGGCGGGATATTGTTCAGCTCTTTCTGTACTAAGGAGAGAACAAAGTCATTGACTTCTCCATTGCACAGCTCGGGTATTACAGGTAAATTCATGATGGTGTCCTTTGTGATGCCTCCAGCTCTTTTAATTTGGTTTTGAGTTTGTTGATTTCTTCGGTACGACTGGCATCGAGATCTGCGAGATCCTGACGAATCTCTGCAATAAGACCCTTAATGGCTTCATCCTTGGTGTTGAAGATTGCGGACTTGTGCCTGATGTTGAGTTCTCCGTTACGGGAATAACGCACCAGGTAAAGTCCGTTGCGTAATCTTCTGGCTGGTATAATCTGGCCTCTGGTGACGCCTTTGTAGTCGGCCTCTGGTGTCCAGATAATGGAACCTATGCGTGGATGCGATTGCTCTGCGTCTTGCATGCTTGCACATCCTTCTTGGGTTGCTGGTTGAGTTTGCATTCGAGCGTTTTCAGATCCAGCTCATCGCAGTATGCACCGCAAGTTCCGCTGAACATACGGCAGCAGACACGATAGCCACCCGTCTCTGTGTCTTGCACATGCCCCGCTTGTGTTAAAACTAGCATGCTTTGTTCTCCTTTCTGGATTGTTTGTATTTCGGGTACTCCTCGTAGAACCATCTGCGGATATGCTTAAGCATCTTCTCGCGTGTCATATTGATAGGAACTGGAGGACGATCATTCTTTGCTTTGGGTTTGAAGTTTTTGAGCTTTACATACCAATCAGCACAAGCCTCAATACAGGTATCGAAACACTCATCGAGACCATAATGAGTCCAGCCAGGACCCCACAAAGTTGCACCGCTTTTCTTGCCGTTCTCCTCATGGATACCCTCGATAGGAACAAAGTTTATCTCTCCAAGAAAAGAATGCCAAATCCAGGCACGATCACCCTTCTTCCAGTCATCACGGTGCTTTATATTGTTGTAGACCTCAAGAATATCGGCATCCTGCTCATCGGTACGAGCTGTCTCTTCTTGGATAACAGCTTTCTCGTACTGCTCTTTCAACAGCTTGATGCGTTTATTGTGTTTCTTGGTCAACTCTTTGATTTTGGCTTTGATCTGATCAGAGGTCATCTGTGTTTTTGGCATCTGGTTAGCTCCTTCTCTGTGAGGACTCTGGTACGTTCCTTTTCTACGAGGGCGATGCGATCCGCACAAGCATTCTCCGTAGCTACTGCCATACGCTGCTTGCTGCGCTCATAAGCAAGAACTGCAGTTAATGCGGTTTCCTCGTCACGATAGATGAAAGCCCCTGCGATGTTCTCATAGTCATTTGCTTTGGTTCGCAGATAGTATCTCCAATACGGAGCACACTGCACAATCTCAGCGCCGATCTTTTTCTGCTCGACGATCTTATCGATGCGATAGCACTCTGCTTCTACCGGCCACGGATCTTCTGCACGAACCATATAGACGGTATCGCCGACTTTGCATTTGGGCTTCTCATGTGCCTTGTATATCTTCATCACGATGCCTCCAGTTTCAGACCGATTTTCTGAAGCATTGCTTCGATTTCATCGGCACATTTCACACCGAGGTTACGGATTTGCAGCAGCTGATGACGGCTGTACTGCACCAGCTCTCCGATGGTGTCGATGCCTCTGCAACCGAGTGCATGCACAGAACGCGGGCTTAATCCGCACTCCTTGATAGGCTTACGCATTAGCGGGGAATTATCACTGATTGTCAGAGCGCTATAACTCATGATGACAGGATGAAGCTGATCTCGCTTACCTGTGAATCTGGAAGACATGCACTCAAAGAAGCTGTAGGGAACATCTATTGTGATGCGCTTGCATGGAATCAACATTATGCATCCTCCTCGAGCAATACATGCTCCCATCTGTTTAGAGCCTTCATAAAGGCTTTGCTTCTGGGACCGTCGACCAACTCATAAAGAAACTCAGACAACAATTCCAGACGGAACATGTCATGCGTAGTGATGCCCTGACCGTGTTGCATGATTGCCTGAATCGTGCCTTGGAACTCAGCAGCGGCATCACCGTCAGGAATGAACTCGTCCCCGGTTTCGATGTACGCCGGAGATTCATGCCATGCGTTGTAAAGCTTGCGAAGCCTACTGAACATGCGTTTCAGATCTGTTTTGGCAGGAGTGTTGAAGATCTTTTCAACCAGTGCGGCAGCCTCCTCTCCAACAGCCTCGGATAGGAACTGCACAAGGTCATCCCTGCTCAAGTCCTCGGTTAATATAACAGTTGCACGGATATGTGAACTCATTTGGTCTCCTTGTATTGACTGAGAATGAAACCGTTGATCCAGTCCCAGTCTGGTTTGCTTGGCAGTGATGTCGTCTTGAGACAGCCTTCAACTGTTTCGATGTTCTGTTCAATCAGCTCGACGATCTCATCATATGACATTGTGGTTTGCTTGAACTTGATGTCACGGACTACTTTAAGCTGCAGCTCGTCCAGTGGGAAGCGAATCTCGCCATGCACCAGCAGATCCTGTGCCTGATAGGCGACACGCAGCGCATGACTCAGCGCCTTATAGTCGGCACCATTGTCCTCGGCTGCGTTGAACGCCCGTTTACCATATGACTTCAGGCATTTGTTGATTGAATCTTTTGTACTGTTGATGTTGGCGTTTTGCGGGAATAGATGACCAGAAACCATGATATACCTCTCCTTATTGTCACAAAGAAGAAGGTATGCATGATCACCGAGCCTGTTATCCGTAATCTTGAAACGCTTTCCGATATGGATATTGTTCTTGAAGTAATCCTCAGGA
>Ga0247610_10001216_pt1 | contig 32540 bp, 25 predicted proteins | sample 174DNAGHGhighgp2_FD_193483 | JGI IMG/M metagenome (GOLD analysis project Ga0247610, IMG submission 193483) | Sheep rumen microbial communities from Palmerston North, Manawatu-Wanganui, New Zealand - 1742 DNA GHGhigh gp2 | ecosystem: Host-associated > Mammals > Digestive system > Stomach > Rumen...
ACCATATCTTCTTATTTAATGTCTTATGTAAGTTTCACGATGCAAAGATAATGAAAATCGTACGAAAGAACAAATTTATTAATTAAATTCTGCTCAGTCGGATTTGTAATCCGACTGCAACGAGTATCAGCATTTGTAATGCGAGAATTATTAAATGAACATAACACAAGAATTTTTACGCATTAAAAATGCTTATATCCAACACGGCCGGATTACAAATCCGACCGAGCAGGTTTGTAATCCGGCCGAGCAGGCCGAGCAGGCCGAGCAGGCGACAGCCGAGCAGGCGACAGCCGAGCAGGAGTTTTTCACGAATCAGCTGGTACTACGGTCACATGATATTGGCTTAAACTGAAATTCTCACCAGTGAGAAATATAATTCTCATCGGTGAGAATTCTTTTTCTCATCGGTGAGAATTCTTTTTCCCATCGGTGGGAATTCTGTTTCCCATCGGTGGGACAGCCTCGTCCCATCGGTGGGAATTTCTCTTGAAGCCAATTGATAAGTGAATAGTTTATAGTTTATAGTTTATAGTGATTAGTGAATAGTGAGTAGTGAATAGCGAGGCCGCTCTGCCCAGTCGGATTTGTAATCCGACTGCAACGAGTATCAGCATTTGTAATGCGCCCATTATCTAACGAATAGAATAAAGGGAACAATTTTTACGCATTACAAATGCTTATATTCAGCACGGCCGGATTACAAATCCGACCGAGCCGTTTATAGTTTTTATAGTTACTATTTCTGTCTGAGGAGATTCAGCTCCGCATTGGGCTTCAGCACGTTGCTGACTGGCTCGGTATATTCCGACAACTTCAAGGGAGCAGTGAGCGCGATGTCACGACTGCTGCTACCAACAGCGAAGGTGTAAGTGCCGGACTCTAACAGCCAACGACTGCCAGCCTCATCGAACGATGCCAACAGACGAACAGGTATGCGGATGGTCAGCGTCTCACTCTCGCCAGGCTTCAAAGAGCGTGTCTTTGCAAAGCCCTTCAGCTCCTGAACAGGCTTCTCCAACTGTCCCTTAGGTGCACGAAGATAAACCTGTGCCACTTCCTTGCCGGCTACCTTTCCTGTGTTCTTTACGGTAACCTGCAGCTCAACCTGGTCCTTTACCACCTTCGCCTTCAGATTAGAGAAGTTGAACGTGGTATAGCTGAGTCCGAAACCAAAGGGATAAGACACCTCACGAGAGAAGGTATCGAAGTAACGATAGCCCACGTAGATATCCTCCTCGTGGTTGGTATAGTCGTAGTTGGGAATGCCCTTCTGTCTCATCACGTCGTAGGTGTAGAGGTCCATCATGCCAGGGAAGTTCTGTGTTGAGGGATGGTCGGTGGCAGCCACAGGCCATGTCATGGTCAGCTTGCCGCTGGGGTTCACCTTTCCTGTCAGTATGTCGGCTACGCTGTTGCCTCCCTCCATGCCTGGCTGCCAAGCACAGATGATAGCATCAGGATAAGCACTCCACGAGGCTGTCTCGATGACGGAGCCTGAATTGATGACTACTATGACGGGCTTGCCTGCTGCATGGAAGATGTTGCAGACATCCATAATGAGGCTGTGCTCCTCGGGTGTGAGGTTGAACTCGGTGGCAATGTCACGATCGACACCCTCACCCGCCTGACGGCCAATGGTGATGATGGCAGCATCGGACTCTTTCACCTCGTTATTGATGCAGATAGGATCGATGCCTATCTCTGGATATTTCTGCTGTCCAAACATCTCCATCTGGTACCACTTGGCAGGATGGCGCTCTGCCTGGAACTTCACCTTAGCATACTCGATGTACTTACGGTAAAGGTCTGTCAGCGTGGCTGAAGAGCTGATGCCGACATTCTTCAGACCTTCCACCATGTCGATGACGTATGGCGTATGGACACAGCCGGAGCCTGTTCCACCCGAGAAGAAGTCGTAAGAGTTCTCACCAAAAAGGGCAACGGTCTTGATGGCTTGTGCACTGACGTTCCAAGGCAGTGTGCCGTTGTTCTTCAGCAATACGATACCCTCGCCGGCTGTCTGTCGTGTGATGGCCCCATGAGCCGCGAAGTCAGGACGGTTGGAAGCAGGATAGTGGTGGAAGCTGGGTGTCTTGACAATATACTCGAGCATGCGACGGACATTACGATCGACATCAGCCATTGACAGCTTGCCACTCTTCACGCCCTCGACTATCTCGTTGGCCTGTGCAGGCTGGCCCGGCTCCATAAGGTCGTTGCCGGCATGTACCTCGCTGATGGTTGTCAGCCCCTCGCGTATGCCAATCCAGTCGGTCATGACGATACCCTTATAACCCCAGTCGTCGCGCAGGATGCTGGTCAACAGATCGTGGTTACCCATGGAGTACTGTCCGTTAACCTGGTTATAGGATGCCATGATGGTCCAGGGATTACTCTCGCGAACGGCAATCTCGAAACCACGAAGGTAGAGCTCGCGTGCTGCACGTTGGCTGACCCGTTCATCGACACTGGTACGGTCGGACTCCTGAGAGTTAACGGCGAAGTGCTTGGCGCTGACACCTGCTCCCTGGCTCTGTACGCCATTGATATAGGCAGCAGCTATCCAGCCCGTGAGCAACGGGTCCTCACTGTAGTATTCGAAGTTACGTCCACAGAGCGGATTACGATGCAGGTTCATGCCAGGTCCGAGGATAACGTCACAACGATACTCTTTCGTCTCGTTGCCAATGGCCATACCGACCTGTCGCACCAGTTCGGTGTTCCATGTAGAAGCCAGACATGTGCCAATGGGGAAACCTGTGGCATAGTATGTCTGACTGCTGCCCTCGCGTGTAGGGTTAATACGTACACCGGCAGGACCGTCGGTCAGCACGGTAGCCGGGATGCCCAGACGTGGAATGGCAGCCGTTGTACCGGCAGCACCAGCCACGAGGTCAGCCTCGCCACCTACCACTGCCTGGTCGCCGAAGAAGTTGTTGGCTCCACCTACCAGGAGCTTGGCTTTCTCTTCAAGAGTCATGGCCTGCAATATCTCGTCGATATTGTCAGTGCGAAGTTGGGGTTGTGCGTTCATTGTCGTTGCAGTTAATACGGCAGTAAAGCCAAGTAACAGAATTTTCTTCATAGGATTTCCATGTTAATAGTTATTTGAATAGCTGTGGTACGAACTGATTGAGATAGATACGCCAGTTTTTCCAGATGTGTCCACCATCGGTCTCTACATATTTATATTTATAGCCTTTGGCATCAAGACGCTGACGGAAATCGACATTGTCTTTATAAAGGAAGTCGGTACGGCCGATGGCAATGTAGTAGAGATAAGGAGCAGGACTGAACTGCTGTGCCAGTTTACGGTCGAGGTCCTGATAGATAAAAGCGTTCTCTCCCTGGCCCTGACGGCTGACAGCAGCAGAGAAGAGACCTACGTATCCGAACATCTGAGGATTGTTAGCAGAGATATAGAGCGAGTGGAAGCCTCCCATGGAGAGGCCTGCAATGGCACGATGCTGCTTGTCAGCAAGCGTACGGTAGTGACTGTCAATCCAGTTGACGAGGTCTGGGAAGGCTACCTCGATGCTGCCTTCCATGGTTCGTGGGTTCATGAACGACGGTTTGTACATGCTGTTCTCGTACTCGCCAGGCACTGCTTTCTGTGCTCCATTGCCATTAGGCATGACAACAATCATGGGTTCTGCCTTGCCTTGTGCGATGAGGTTGTCGAGAATATGCTGTGCACGTCCGAGTTCGCTCCATGCGTTTTCGTCGCCACCAGCGCCATGAAGCAGATAGAGCACAGGGTAACGTCGTGTAGGATTATCCTCGTAGCCTGCAGGAGTATAGACCGTCATGCGGCGTTGCTCCATTCCCAGTTTAGGAGCCGGATACCACACTTTGGCCAGTGTGCCATGTTTAACGTTATGAACCAAGTAGTTAGAGCACTCGCCATCGACCAGCAGATAACTGGTATAGGTAGCGATGTCGCGCAACTGATAGACATTGTTTGGGTCGAGCATACGGATGCCATCCACATAGAAGCAATAAGTATGCATCTCGCTTTCCAGAGGGTCGGACGTGTAGGACCACACACCATTGGCATCACGCTGCATGGCGACACGCCCCGTCTGTTCCATCTCGCCAAAGGGTGTCTGCACCTTCATGGGTGGTAAGAAGGAAGCTTCGAGTTCTACCTTCTGAGCATTGGGGGCAGCCATGCGGAAGGTAGCGCGACGAGTGTCTGCATTTAGCTCTGGCGATGTGATGTCACCTGTGTTGAGGGCAATGGTCTCTTGCCCCATAGTAGCAATACAGCAGCCCAGTGACAGGACTACAGTGAGAAACAGTTTTTTCATAGTCTTTTATTTTTGTCATTAGTAAGTTGTCTCATGTCGAGCTTCTTGCCCAGACGGCTCTTTGTAGAGCGCAATGCCTGTTCGGTGCAGCAGAAAAGGTCGAGTTTCTCGTCATCGGTAATGTGGTAATACTCCATGATGCAGAAGAACGTCTCCTTGGGTGTCAGCTGTATGTCGGGGTTATCGAGGATAGAAGCCAACTGACGGTCAGTGACCCATAATGCCTGTAACACTGCCTGTTGTTCCTGCCGCCCGTACTGGCTGATGTTCTGACGAGTGGCAATACTATGGAGCACGTCAACACCCTGTTTGAGTTCCCTGATCTGCAGGTACATGCCATCGTCGGCATAAGATGGCATGAGCCGTTTCTTCATGTCCTCTATCTCGGTCATGCGATCGTCGAGGGCCAGCTTCAGGTCCTCAACACGCATGTCCCGCATGATGAGTAAGTGGTTCATGTCACTGCGCACGTCGCTGATACGTTGCTGGAAGTTCTTTAGAAGCGACTGTTGCTTACGGTAATAGACGTACGCCAGACCTCCGAAGGCCAGGAGCATGAAGATGATGATAAGACTGAGTTTGAAGCTACGCTCTGCACTCCGTCGCAGGTGCCACTGCTGGTCAAACTGCGTCTGCACGCGCATGAGGTCGAGTGCTGACTGTTGCTTAGCAATAGAGTCACTCATCTGACGAAGAATCTTCTGTGTCTGGAGGGCTTCACGATAGTTGCCACGCGCCTCCTCGAGGTCGCTTTCTCCCATCAGTCGGTTATAGCGTAAGGTAAGATTCTCGGTCATGGGAATCATCGACATGAGCACTTTGGCCTGTTGCTCATCACCCTTGCGAAGCATGATACGGCTGAGCACACTCAAGGCATTGCCCATGGCAGCAGAGTCTTCTGCCAGCATGGCAGCCTGGTAAGCCGTTTGTTCAGCACCTGCCAAGCTATCCTCAATCATGAGGTAATAGGCTTCGTTGCACAGAAGAGTGGATTGCTGTCCTTTCTCCAGACTGTCAAGAAAAGACATGGCACGGTCGTTGACCTCGCGTCCCTCATCGGTCTTACCCATATTGTTCAGGGTGTTCACCTGATGAATCATGGCATTGATGATATAGTGCCGCTTATGAGTACGGTCGGCATAGTCTTTTGCCATCTTCTCATACTCGTAGGCTGTCTGGTGGGCACCTGCCTGTTCGTTCATCCAACCTATATACAGGCAGATGCGATAGCAGAGGGAGTCGTTCTTTACTGAGGGTAACAGCTTCTCTGCCGTCTTCAGTTGTATCATGGCCTGTTCGTAGCGCTGATAGTCTATATACTCGAGGGCACTGTCCAGTCTGACTTGTGCTTCCCATGCAGCACTCTCTGCCGTAGTGACACCTCGTTCTGGCGTACAGGCAAACACAGCTATAAGAACAAAGGATAGCAGTAATACTAATTTCTTCATATCGGCCACAAAGATACGATTTAGTACTGATATTTCCAAATCTTTTCCTAACAACTTGTTTCTTTTTTGTGTCAACATTGCGTAGCCTGCATATTCATGACGTTGAATATCAACGTGTTGAGAACTCCAGAGTGTGTCAATGCTGTTACAGCTATTGCAAGAACCAACGGAAGTGTCTATCTTTGCAGCGACGTACAAACGTAACGCCCAATCTGCAAAAACCACCCTTGGTGCTGATGGTATTGGCATGACATCAGTCCTTGGGTGGCTTTTTTGTGTGAAAGTTTTGTCATGTCATGGATATTTTGTAATTTTGCAGCCTAAAATAAATACGGAGAACAAACAATAACTATTATGGCAAAGAAAGCACTTCTGATGATTCTCGATGGTTGGGGAATCGGTAAACATGGAAAAGGTGATGTTATCTACAACACGCCAACACCCTATCTGGATTATTTGAATGCCGTATCGGCACATTCACAACTCGCTGCGTCAGGAGAGGACGTCGGACTGCCTGACGGTCAGATGGGTAACTCGGAGGTGGGACACCTCAACATTGGTGCAGGACGCGTGGTCTATCAGGACCTGGTAAAGATTAACCGTGCCTGTAAGGATGGCTCCATCATGGAGAATGCCCAGGTGAAGGCAGCCTACACCTACGCTAAAGAGAAAGGCAAGAAGCTCCACCTGATGGGACTGACCAGCGACGGTGGCGTACACTCCAGCCTCGACCATTTGTTCAAGCTCATAGAGATTGGTAAGGCATACGGTCTGAAGGACCAGCTCTTCGTACACTGTTTTATGGATGGTCGTGACACCGACCCCCACTCTGGCAAGGGATTCATTGAGCAGGTAACGAAGGTGTGCCAGGACAACGATGCTGCCATAGCATCTATCGTAGGCCGTTTCTACGCCATGGACCGTGACAAGCGCTGGGAGCGTGTGAAGGAAGGCTACGACCTGATTGTCAACGGTACAGGTAAGCAGGCTACAGACATGGTGCAGGCCATGCAGGAGAGCTACGATGACGGTGTGACTGACGAGTTCATCAAGCCTATCCACAATGCCAGCGTCAACGGCTGTATAGAGGAAGGCGACGTTGTGATCTTCATCAACTTCCGTAACGACCGTGCCAAGGAGATGACCATTGCACTGACTCAGGAGGACATGCCCGACTTCGGCATGAAGACCATTCCTGGACTGCAGTACTACTGCATGACTCCATACGATGCTAAGTTTGAGGGTGTGCACATCCTGTTCCCCAAGGAGAACGTGGAGGACACTCTGGGCGAATACCTTTCGAAACTGGGTAAGAAACAGCTGCATACAGCAGAGACAGAGAAGTATGCACACGTCACCTTCTTCTTTAACGGTGGACGTGAGGCTCCATTCGAAGGTGAGGACCGTATCCTTGTTGCATCGCCAAAGGTTGCTACCTACGACCTGAAACCGGAGATGAGTGCCTACGAGGTAAAAGAAAAGCTTGTCGGTGCTATCAACACGCAGGAGTATGACTTCATTGTCGTGAACTTCGCCAATGGTGACATGGTAGGACATACTGGTGTCTATAACGCCATTGCCAAAGCAGTATGGGCTGTTGACCAGTGCGTGCACGACGTCATTGAGGCAGCAAAGGCTAATGACTACGAGGCTATCATCATTGCTGACCATGGCAATGCCGACAATGCCATTAACCCTGACGGCACACCTAACACGGCTCACTCGCTGAACCCCGTACCTTTCATCTACGTCACCAACAACAATTCGGCAACGGTGAAGGACGGACGTCTGGCTGACGTGGCACCATCCATCCTGCACATCATGGGACTGGAGCAGCCTGCAGACATGACTGGTGAGTGCCTGATACAGGACTAAAAAACAGTGATTATGATAAAAGCCGTCTGGTTCTTGCCAGGCGGCTTTTGTTATGCTTATAATCGGATGCCAAGGGAGGCATTGATATACCAGTCAATAAATCGTCCCTTGACTTGGGCGTCCTTATAAGGAATACGTGAGAACTGTCCGTAAGCATTGAAGAAGAACCTGTCGAACTGATAAGTCAGCGACAGCCGCGCATCGAAGTTCAGCGTGACGTGCGAATGTCGTGATGCTGTTGAGTACTCGTTGATATGCCTGCCGAGAAACAAATCTGTCTCATCGAAGTCGTCGCTGAAGAACTGTTGCTTGTAGTCAGAGTCGTAGAGCCAGACTTTGGTACGATTATAGAACGTTACCAGTGGCATGGCCAAGGCACTGATGAGCAGTCCTTTGCACGGCACATAGTTATAGGCATATCCTGCACCGATACTGGCTTGCCATTGTTTAATGATTCCTATGTCGTTCATGAAGAGGATGAAGTCAGCATTATAATCGTCATTGTATTTCACCCTGGAGTAATGATACATGGCTCCTGCCATGAACGAGCCAGCCGACCGTTTCTGTATGACAGACTGGTCGTAAGCAGCTGCATAGGAAAACCGTTTCCCGTTGAAGAAGTAATAACCGTCGAGCGTCAACGTATGAACCTTGATGGGTGAAAAGAGTTGGAAAGAATTATCTGCTGATACAGTGACAGGGTTACTTAGACCATCATTGTCTCTGTCATAGTAGAACCCACCCAAATGAACCATTGGCGTACTCTCCTCGAAACTGTGAATACGCATGTTGATGCCATACGAGCCGCCAGTGGCACCCAAAGTGAGGATGCTTCCCTTGTTGTTACCGAAATTCCTCGACAAGCCAATGCCATAGCCTCGGTAACCAACCCACACTCCTGCATAGGTGGTGGGACTGTTCTTGATACGCGGTTCCCAGGTAAGATACTCGCCAGTACTCATTCCGAAGTCTTTAGCATGCATGGTGGAGCTGAACCGCAGGTCCGTCTGGCTCATGCCTCCACGCAAGATGACTTGCCACGGAAGCTCTGGGGCGTCGATGTAATTCCGATCTACACCTCTCACGGTCATGGTGTCAATGGTGGTTCCCAGCTTACGCACAAACTTGGCAATGGACGTGACAATACCACCTTGGTCGGCAGCCTTCAGCGTGGATGCCATAGGCAGGGTAAACAATGCCACCAATATAAGTATTGTCTTCTTCATAACTGCAGGAAGTCTCTTTATCTGCAGCAAAATTAAGGAAAATATCAGATAATATAGCATTTTTGCTGTTTTTTTTGTACTTTTGTACCTGTTTTTAAGCAATAAGCCACATGAATGTACAGATAGAAGAATCGTGGAAAAGCCATTTGTCGCAGGAATTCGACAAGCCCTATTTCGCGCAACTGACGACTGCCGTACGTCAGGAATACGCACAAGGAACGTGTTATCCACCAGGACGACTCATCTTTAACGCCTTCAATCTCTGTCCGTTTGAGAAGGTGAAAGTAGTCATTATAGGCCAAGACCCTTACCACGAACCAGGACAGGCTCATGGTCTGAGTTTCTCGGTACAGGATGGTGTGGCTTATCCGCCTTCGCTTCAAAACATCTTCAAAGAGATACACGACGACCTGGGTACGCCCGTTCCCACATCCGGCAACCTGACACGCTGGGCTGAACAGGGCGTGTTACTGCTCAATGCCACGCTGACGGTACGGGCACATGTAGCAAACAGCCATGCTACACTGGGGTGGCAGACATTTACCGATGCTGCCATTCAAGCTTTGGCATCACAACGTGAACATCTGGTCTATATGCTTTGGGGTGGTTTTGCCCGTGGCAAGGCATATATGATTAATAAGGAGAAGAACCTCGTCCTGGAGTCTGTTCATCCATCACCCTTGAGTGCCAACCGAGGCGGATGGTTCGGACAACACCAGTTCTCGCGTTGTAATGCCTATCTGAGCCAAAACGGCATAACCCCCATCAAGTGGTAATTCTCAATTATCAATTCTCCATTATCAATTAGAATAAGATGAACATCCCCCCTATCATAGAAGTCGGTGGCATACTGATATCGTCTGACATACTGACCGAAGAATTCTGCTGTGACTACGAGAAGTGTCATGGTATTTGCTGTGTCGAAGGTGATGCCGGTGCACCCGTCACACTGGATGAAGTGGCAGCCATCGAAGAGACGTTAGACGATGTATGGCCTATGCTTTCGGCATCGGCACAAAGCATGATTGACCGTCAAGGGGTTGCATATACTGACGAGGAAGGAGACTTAGTGACGAGTATCGTACACGGCAAGGATTGTGTGTTTACGTGCTACGAAGGCGAGAACTGTCTCTGTGCCCTTGAAAAGATATATCGCCAAAAGCAAAAGTCCAAGAGCCAAGATTCAACAGCCTTCATCAAACCTATCAGCTGTGCCTTGTACCCTATACGCGAGAAGCATTTCAAGGGAGGACTGACAGGACTGAACTACAACCGGTGGGCCGTCTGCAGCGATGCCGTAGCAAAAGGGAAGGCACTACACCTTCCCGTTTATCAGTTTCTGAAAGAACCTCTGACACGTCGGTTTGGAGAAGCTTGGTATCAGGAGTTATGCGATGTAGCCGCCCTCTTACTCAGCTCTTCCGATAAGCCGACGGACTAATGCCCACATGTTCCTTGAAGTATTTTCCTAAGAACGACTGGTTGGGGAAGTGCATGTACTCGGAAATCTCCTTGATGCTCTTGTTGGAGTTCTTCAGCTGTAAGCGGATTTCCAGAACAACATAATTGTCAATCCACTCGTTGGGAGAGCGCTTGCTAATCTGCTTCACACTCTCTGACAGGTACTTAGGCGTGATGCACAGCTGCTCTGCATACCAGCTGACGCGTCGTTCGCTTTTGAAATTGTCCTCGACCAATCGGATAAAATCAGTAAAGATAGCCTCGGAACGTGTCTGACGACGATCAGTAGTCTGTTGCAATCGTTGTATGACATTGCTCAGGTCCAGGAACATGGCCAACAGGAGTGCTTCCACCAAACGCTTGCGGAAGTGGTTGTCTGTCTCGTGAATCTTACGTTTTATGAACTGGAAGTAGTCGACGAACACGTTTACTTCCTTTTGCGTCAGGCTTACCACCGGGTGGCTTTTAGCGAAGAGCAGCAGGGACGAGAGATCGCTCATGTCGCGTATCACTTCATAAAAGAAGTTCATGGACATAACAATACATTGGGCTTCAATGTCTGGTGATGCCATGAAGTTATCGACAACATGACGTTCAGTAATAATGATGATGTCGCCAGGCTTCACCGTCTGCTCCTGTGTGTCAATAGAGTACTGTGCCTTACCATGCAGGCATAAGGCAATGAGAATGAAGTTCATCCTTCTGGGGCCATTGGGGATGGGAGCTTCCTTAATGACATCAAACATAATCACATCATCTTCGATGTAACCTGTCCCAGTCCATTGTTTGACTTTCTTAATGTCAGAATCGAGAATAATTGCTTTGTTAGTCATCTTTTATGGTTTATAGTTAGGATTATCTGTGATGGAAATCGCTTCCACCGTAGTAATATTTGAACGAGAACGACCGGCAGGCAACGTGATATGTGCCATGCCTGCCGTACCAATAGTGAACCGACGGCATGCCTGGTCGTCAGAGCCTCCCTTACATACATAACGTAGGCCATTGACCTGAATGACGTCGCCTTTCTTCATGCCTCGCATGGTGATGCGTACCCAGCCATTGAACTGCTGCCCGAAGTCGTAGGTCAGCGTACGTCCGTTTTGGCTTACCTTGGCACGTTTCAGGATGCGTACTGCATGATAGCCGTAGCACTCATGGTGAGAGAAAGTGACAATGGCCGGCTCTAAGTCGGAGGCCACGACAGCCGGTTTCCATTCGGAGAGCATAAAACTGTTCTCCTTGATGTCAAACTCCTTCCAGTTGCTTAGGTAGCGTGAGCCATCTATCTCCTCACTGCCATCGGGCAATGTACGAGCGTTGGCGACATGACATGTCCACCCCTTATCGTTGCCGATATAGAAGGAGCCACCGCTTTGCCATTGTCCTGAGAGCACGGCATATAACTGTCGGTGAGAATAGTTTACAGGGGAGTACCATACGGCAATGGTGTTCGTCCCCTCAGTCAGATAGTTTTCTATTGAATAGTCGCGAATGCCAATGACACCGCGTGGATTGCTACTGAAGAGGTCGGAAGAGATGTTATAGCCATTCACATAGACGATGTAACGTCCCTCGCTGGCAATGCTCAGCACTGCCTTCTTGGTCAGTTCACCCATGTGGATAGAGCGTTTGAACCATATCTGCTGCGTCTCGTCTGCCTGAGGGGAGTAAAGCCATCGCATGCCAAACTCCTGTGCCACTGCATGGCTCAACGACAAATGACCAATGATAAATGATAAAACTATCATCCAGCATCGTTGGGAAGAATGTATGTAACTCACTATTCTCTGCATCCGTTGGTCATTCATCAATTGTTTTGTTCTCATTCTCCGGCAATAGTTCGCACCTCGCCAGCCTTCATCTTTATTTTCTGCGTCCTACCATTATATAATAATGTAACAGGACCTTTCTTCGTTGATTTAAACGCAGCATGGGTTAGCTTGCCGTCCTTCCATGTCATGCTTACCTCGTAGCCACCACGTGCACGAAGACCACTCACACTACCCTCGCTCCAGGCTTGAGGTAGTGCAGGCAACAACTCTAACGTACACTGGCCATTGACGATCGACGACTGTAGTAACATCTCGCATACGCCTGCCGTACCACCGAAGTTACCATCAATCTGGAATGGTGGATGAGCATCGAACAAATTACTGTATGTGCCACCTCCATGACGCTTGTCTGCACCATTGTAGTACTCTCCATCGACATAGGTAAGCAGCTTCTGGTAGATATGGTAAGCCTGTTCTCCATCATGCAGTCGAGCCCACAGATTGATACGCCATCCAGTTGACCATCCTGTGGTTTGGTCTCCCTTTTGTATCAGTGTCTGCCTACAGGCCTCCTGTAAGTTCTCTTGTGTCAGGTGCTGTCCAGGATAAAGCCCAATGAGATGACTCTGATGACGATGATGGGGGTCACGGTCCTGCCAGTCGAAGTACCACTCGTTGAGGTCACCTTCATGTCCGATGGTATAAGGATGCAGGCGACCAAGTGCCTTCTGATAGGCGGCCACACAATCGCCACAAAGCTTGCCTGCAGCAATGGTGTTGGTCAGCAACTCACGTATGATGGCCAGGTCGGCAGTACCTCCATAGCAGGTGACACCTTGGTAACCATCAGGGGTAACATATTCGTTCTCAGGCGATGTAGAGGGAGCTGTTATCAGCTCACCATTGTGCTCTACAAGCCAGTCGATGCAGAAATCTGCTGCTCCCTTCATTAGTGGATAGGCCACCGTACGCAGATAGTCTTTGTCCTGTGTAAAGAGGTAACGCTCCCACAACGTATTCACCAGCCATGCCCCTCCCATGTTCCAACAACTCCACATGGGGCTCTCGCGCTGTTCACCTACAGGATTGGTCATTGCCCAGAGGTCGCTGTTATGACTGGAGCACCAGCCATGGCTGACACCATAATAGTTGCGTGCCGTATGCTGCCCATTGTCAGCCAGAGCACGTATGAAGTCGTCCAGTGGCTCTGCCATTTCTGTCAGGTTAGCCACGAAGGCTGGCCAGTAGTTCTCTTCCAGATTGATGTTAACAGTATAGTTACCTCGCCATGGCGACCACAGGTGGGGTGTCCATAGTCCTTGCAGGTTGGCAGGCACTCCCTTGGTACGTGAGCATGAAATAAGCAGATAACGACCATATTGGAAATAGAGGGTTTCTAAGTAGGAACGGCCTTCCCCCCCACCCTCTCCTTGGGAGAGGGAGCTCTGGCGTAGCAACTGGTCGGTGGGTATGTCCTTTGTGCCATTGCTCAGTGATGGCTTACCCAACCTCAGTTTTAGTCGGTCATAGAACTGTTGGTAGTCGCTGACATGACGTTGGCGTACCTCGTCGTAACTGATGTTCATGGTATGCCAGATGTCATCGGTTGCTTGCTCTATGTATGGAGCACCCTCGGTTACGGGGTGACGACGTGGACCGTTATAACTTGTCTCGTTAACAATATAGACAACAGCCTCAGTGACGTGGCGTAACGTGATGCCTTCATTATCGGCCGTCAACTCACCGTCTTTGGTGTCAGCACGTACGATGGTACAGAAGTGCACGGTTTCCTGTGCATCACCTGTGGCATGTCCTGTCATAGTGAGCTGTCCGTTGCTGCCCTTTACCGTATGGGGAACCTGAGCAGCAAGTGTCAGACGGCAGTTGATGGTCTGTGGCTTGCTGGCCTTCAGGCGTATGGCAATCAGTTTATCGGGGTTCGAAGCGATGTACTCTCTTGTGAAGGAGATTCCTTCACGTACATAGCTGTCACGCAACACGGCGCTGTCAATATCGAGTTCACGACGGTATTGGCTCACGTCACCCTGGTTCCAGTCATAAATATGCAGGGTTGCCAGTGGCTGATAGAACTCAGAGTTATGGCCTTCCACCATCATCTGCAACGAGTCAGCCGTACGATAGTCCTCGCGAAACAGTGCCTCGCGTATCTGGGGTATGTAGGCAGACAGTCCCTCACCCTCCTGCTGGTTAACAGGTTTACCTGTCCAGAACGTGATGTCGTTCAGATAAATCAGGTTGTCCTCCGCACCTCCATATACCAGTGCTCCCAGTTTGCCATTGCCTATAGGCAGAGATTCTTCGAACAATCGTGCCTCGTGGTTATACCATAGTCGCATAACAGGCTGGTCCTGCGCAAACGATAGAATAGCTGCCAAACAGAGGGTTAATGTTATGATGATTCGCTTCATTACCATGAATAGTTTTAGGTATCGAATGCAAATATACGCTTTTTCTAACAAATATACAAACCTTTTGACCAATTTCTTTCGTTTAGGACAAGATAATAAAGTTGAGAGGCATGCGCCTTTACGCATTCCTTTGCGTAAAAAAAATGAAGAGCAAGCGTTGCTCTTCATTTTTTCTCTCTCTTATGCGTCGATATTAGCGTAAGTTGCGTTCTTCTCAATAAACTCTCGTCGAGGCTCTACATCGTCGCCCATGAGCATGGAGAAGATCTCGTCAGCCTCAGCAGCATTTTCAATGGTGACCTGCTTGAGCAGTCGGTTCTCTGGATTCATAGTTGTCTCCCACAACTGCTCAGGGTTCATCTCACCCAGACCTTTGTATCGCTGAGTATGGAGCAGGTTGGAGTTCTCATCGCCTGCCACGTACTTGTCGATGAATGCCTGTCGCTGCTGTTCCGTATAGCAGTATTCTGAGAATTTCTTATAGGTACACTTGTAGAGTGGCGGCGTTGCAATATAGAGATGTCCTCCCTGGATGACCTGTGGCATGAAGCGATAGAAGAGGGTCATGATAAGCGTGTCGATGTGAGAACCATCGACGTCGGCGTCGGTCATGATGATAATCTTGTCGTAACGCAGCTTGTCGATGTTAGCTTCCTTAGAGTCTTCGCCATCCACACCAAAGCGTACGCCTATTGACTGGATAATATTCATCACAGACTCTGCCTCAAAGACACGATGCCACTGCACCTTCTCCACGTTCAGGATCTTACCACGCAGAGGCAGGATAGCCTGGAAGTGACGGTCACGACCTTGCTTAGCACTACCACCTGCAGAGTCACCCTCGACGAGGAATATCTCGCAGTCCTTAGGATCTTTGTTCGAACAGTCAGCCAGTTTACCTGGCAGTCCGCCACCTGTCATGGGGTTCTTGCGCTGAACGCTCTCACGTGCCTTACGTGCTGCAATACGAGCCGTAGCAGCCAGTATCACCTTTTCGCAGATGGTGTGTGCCTCCTTCGGGTGCTCCTCCAAGTAGTTTGTCATGGCTTCACCCACAGCCTTCTGTACAGCACCATTCACCTCCGAGTTGCCTAACTTGGTCTTTGTCTGACCTTCAAACTGAGGCTCTGCCACCTTAACAGAGATAATAGCTGTCAGACCCTCACGGAAGTCGTCCTGAGCCACATCAATCTTGGCCTTCTCTATCTGCTTGCGCAACTGGTCGTCCTCGTCAGAGTATTTCTTCAGGGTACGTGCCAGTGCAATGCGGAAGCCAGTCAAGTGAGTACCACCCTCTATAGTATTAATATTGTTCACGTAAGAGTGAATGTTCTCCGAGTAGTCACTATTGTAGAGCAAGGCAACCTCGATGGGCACACCATCTTTCTCGGTCTTTAAGCAGATAGGGTCGCCAATGATGGACGTGCGGTGGCGATCGACGTAACGCACAAACTCCTTCAGTCCTTCCTTGGCATGGAACACCTCTGGCTGTCGCAAGTTGCCGTCCTCGTCAGGACGCAGGTCGGTCAGCGTAATGGTGATGCCTGCATTCAGGTAAGCTAACTCACGCATGCGGCGTGCTATGATGTCGTACTTATATTCTGTAGTGGTGAAGATAGTGGGGTCGGGCCAGAACTGCTGACGCGTACCCGTCTTATCAGTGTCGCCCACAATCTTGACATCATACAGAGGCTTACCTTTCTCGTATTCCTGCTGATAGATATGTCCGTTGCGGTACACCTGCGACATCATGTGAGTGGAGAGTGCATTCACACAGCTCACACCTACACCGTGCAGACCACCACTGACCTTGTAAGAACCCTTGTCGAACTTACCACCAGCATGCAGTACGGTCATTACCACTTCGAGTGCCGACTTGTGCATCTTCTCGTGCTCATCAACAGGAATACCACGACCATTGTCTAACACCGTTATCGAGTTATCCTCGTTAATGGTCACCTCGATATGTGTGCAGTAGCCTGCCATGGCTTCGTCGATGGAGTTATCTACTGTCTCGTTTACTAAGTGATGGAGACCTTTTTCGCTAATGTCTCCGATATACATGGCTGGACGTTTGCGCACAGCCTCCAGTCCTTCGAGCACCTGTATATTACTCGCGGAATAGTTGTTTTCTTGCAGTTGTTCGTCTGTCATTTCCTTACTTTTCTCAATAACGTTGCAAAGGTACAAAAAAAACACGACACTGAAGAACTTTTATTTGCTAAAAAAGCACAAAAAAGAGGCGGAAGTGTCAAATCGTGGACTTCACCATGAGACGATCTCCAGAACGGGTGCACCTGTTTTGTCAAATGGGTGCACCTAATGACCCAAACAGGTGCACCTGTTTTTCATACACATACAGATAAATACACTTGTCTAAGCAAGAATGTCCCGCTCGACCTCTGGTCGCTTGCAAAGCAAGAATCTTCAATGTTCAATGTTCAATGTTGCAAACTAAGTGCTATTGATCTAAAAATCGAAGAATAGCTGCCTGTCGCCTAAAAGATTGTAACTTTTACGATGATAAGGAGTGATGCCATACTGTCGTATAGCCTCCCTGTGTTTCTTTGTTGGGTAGCCTTTGTTGGACTTCCAGTCGTACTGTGGATATTCCTCTGCAAGCTGGTTCATGTAGTCGTCGCGATAGGTTTTAGCGAGTATGGAGGCAGCTGCAATGGAAAGATATTTGCCATCACCTTTGATGATGCAGGTATGAGGGATTTTCTCTGCGCAGGAACCGTTGGACACAGTATAGGGTTTGAAGCGGTTACCATCTACGATGATCGCTTGTGGACGTAGTGTGAGCTGGTCGAGTGCCCTGTGCATGGCGAGTATGGAGGCATTGAGAATATTGATACGATCAATCTCTTCTGGCGTCACAATGCCAACAGCCCATGCCAATGCATCATGCTGTATGACGTCACGCAGTGCGTATCGCTGTTTTTCCGTGAGTTGCTTGGAGTCGTTGAGCAATGGGTTCTGGTAGTCTGTCGGCAAAATGACAGCTGCTGCATAAACACTTCCTGCGAGGCATCCTCGTCCGGCTTCGTCGCAGCCGGCTTCTACCTTTCCCTTATAATAATAACTTTCAAGCATCAGCTATGAACTATGAATGATGAACTAAAACATCTTCGTCACGCGACGGAGGGCGGCTATGAAGGCATCGATTTCTTCGCGTGTGTTGTAAAGGGCAAACGAAGCCCGTACCGTTCCAGGAATACCAAGCCGGTCCATGAGAGGCTGTGCACAGTGATGGCCTGTACGTACAGCTATACCAAGGCGGTCGAGCAGTGTTCCTATGTCGAGATGATGAATATTGGCTACGTTGAAGGAGACGACAGCAGCTCTTTTCTCATCGGTTGAATCGTTGAGCGCTGTTTGGGGACCGTAGAGGGTGATACCATCTATGGTCAATAGTTGCTGAATACAATAATGTGTAAGGTCACGCTCATGCGCCTCGATGGTGTCAAGACCAATGGAACGCAGGTAGTTGATGGCAGTGGCGAGACCATGTGTAGCGACGTAATCAGGTGTGCCAGCCTCGAACTTAAAGGGCAGTTGTCCGAAGGTGGTGCGCTGCCATGTTACCTTATCAATCATCTCACCTCCTCCCTGATAGGGTGGCAGTCGGTCGAGCCACTGTTCTTTTCCATAAAGCACACCAATGCCTGTGGGGCCGTACATTTTATGTCCACTGAAGGCATAGAAGTCGCAGTCGAGGTCTTGTACGTCGATGGACATGTGTGGTGCCGCCTGCGCCCCATCAACGAGCACAGGTATATTATGCTGATGAGCAAGTGCTATGATGTCCTTGACAGGGTTGACTGTCCCAAGTACATTGCTAACGTGGGCAATGGCAATAAGCTTTGTTCGTGGAGAGAGCTGGGCAGCAACGGTGTCGCAGCTTACCGGACTGGTAGGGTCAATGGGAATAGGACGCACCTGGATGCCGAGGCGTTGAGCCTGCAACTGCCATGGCACGATGTTGGAGTGGTGTTCCATCTCAGTGACAAGAACCTCGTCGCCTGGTTTCATTTGTGACTCACAGAAGGTAGCCGCCACGAGATTGATGGCTTCAGTGGTACCACGTGTAAAGATGATCTCTTCGGTCTTGGCAGCATTGATGAACTGCCGAACCGTCTCACGTGCCGCCTCATGCAGATCGGTGGCCTGCTGACTGAGATAATGTACGCCTCTATGTACATTGGCATTGACATTGAGATACTCATGTCGCATAGCATCGAGCACGCAGAGTGGTTTCTGTGTGGTTGCCGCATTATCGAAATAGACAAGCGGGCGACCATATACCTCACGTTGGAGGATGGGGAAATGGAGTCTTACTTCTTGAGTCATAAAGGAATTCTTATTTACAGAGCTGACAGCCTGTGCACTTATTGAGTTCGCCTCGGAAGCGTTTCTCGACGAGATAATGCAAACGGTCACGTAATGGCAGGAGCTGCATCTTGTCAATGACCTCATTGATAAAGGCATTCTGTAACAACAGCCGTGCCTCATGCAGCGTAACACCTCGCTGCTGCATATAGAAGAGTGCAGCATCGTTAAGCTGTCCGACGGTAGAACCATGTGAACACTTCACGTCATCAGCATATATCTCGAGCATGGGCTGTGAATACATACGTGCCTCAGGTGTGGCCGTCAGGTTCTGGTTAGTCATTTGCGACACCGTCTTCTGAGCATTCTGTTCAACGAGGACGCGTCCTGCAAAGGCACCTGTTGACTGTTCATCGAGCACGTACTTATAGAGCTGGTTAGACGTGCAGTGAGGAACTCGGTGAGTGATGAGGGTATTGTTATCGACATGTTGTTGTTTGTCGGCAATAACACATCCATAACATCCGCACTCAGCCCCTGGTCCAGAAAGGGTAAGGTCGAGACGGTTACGCGTGATGCCATTGTGTAGTGTGATGACATTATGGTTGACACGACTGTCGCGTTGCTGGTCGATATAGACATTGCTCACACGTACATTCTTATAATGTGTCTCCTCAAGGCAATAAAGATCGAGCGAGGCATTTGGTCCGACATAAGCCTCGATAACCTGAGTTGCGAGGAAGTGACGATCATCTGCAGCATGGTCACAGAAGAGGAATTTAGCTTCGGCACCCTCTTCCAACACGATCATTACTCGACGGTTTACCATCAAGTTTACATCTGAGCGAAGGATATTAATCACCTGAATAGCTTTATCGAGCACCACCCCTTTAGGAACATAGACATATAGCCCATCCTGTGCCAGCATCGTGTTCAAGCAAGTCACGGCATCATCATCCTTGCCTGCCAGTTGATTGTAGAGCTGAGTGGCGTGTTCCCTCAGAGAACCAATGATGACCCCTTCGGGCAGATGACCTTTGGGTAAAGCTTTGGAAAAGAATCCATCGTTCACCACGAAATAAAGCATCGTAGAAAGGTTTGGCACATCACAACGGAAGGCATCATAGGGATTGACGGGGATGTCCAGGCGATTGAGATTCAAGCCATAATCGGGTGCGAAGAGTGTCTGTAAGTCTGTGTACTTATAACGCTCCACTTTTTGAGACGGGAAGCCTGAAGCCTTGAATTTCTCAAAAGCTGCATTCCTCTCTGCATTCATCACATCGGACGAATGCTGGCAGATTATCTGGTGTGCCTGCTCAAAGAGTTCTATGTATTGAGCCTCACTTTTAGTAATCATAACTATCAATTTTCAATTATCAATTGTCAATTGATTCCTTAATCCAGTCGTAACCATGCTGCTGAATGTCCTTCGCCAGTTCGGGACCTCCTGTCTTGACTATACGTCCTTGATAGAGTACATGCACATACTGGGGACGTATCATCTCGAGCAAACGGTCGTAGTGGGTAATGACGATGCACGAGGTGTCAGGAGTTTGCAATTTGTTGACTCCTTCAGCAACAATACGCATAGCATCGACGTCGAGTCCGGAGTCGGTCTCGTCGAGGATGCTAAGTTTCGGTTCGAGCATAGCCATCTGGAATATCTCGTTACGTTTCTTCTCACCACCAGAAAATCCCTCGTTAACAGAACGGTTGGCGAGTTTCGAATCAAGTTCAACCACTTTACGTTTCTCGCGCATTAGTTTAATGAACTCTGCCGCATTGATAGGTTCCTGTCCGTTGTATTTACGTTTCTCGTTGATGGCCGTTTTCATGAAATTGGTCATGGAGACACCAGGAATCTCTACAGGATACTGGAACGAGAGGAAAAGTCCTTCGTGAGCACGATCCTCGGGTTTCATGTCAAGCAGATTTTTTCCATTGAAGAACGCCTCACCTTGTGTCACCTCATAGAGCGGGTTTCCTACAAGGACGGCAGAGAGCGTAGATTTTCCTGAGCCATTAGGTCCCATGATAGCATGTATCTCACCATCGCGAATGGTGAGATTGATGCCTTTAAGTATTTCTTTGTCGCCAATTCTGGCATGAAGGTTTTTGACTTCGAGCATTATTTAATTATCGATTATCAATTTTCAATTATCATTTCTCACTTACCCTACCGTACCCTCGAGCGACACGGCGAGTAGTTTCTGAGCCTCAACAGCAAACTCCATGGGCAGTTTCTGCAATACCTCCTTGGCATAGCCATTAACAATGAGTGCAACGGCCTGTTCGGTTGGTATGCCTCGCTGGCAGCAATAGAAGAGCTGTTCTTCTGAAATTTTGCTGGTGGTTGCCTCATGTTCGAAGATAGCCGTAGGGTTATGCACATCAACGTATGGGAAGGTATGTGCACCACAGCAGGAGCCCAAGAGCAGCGAGTCGCATGAGGAATAGTTACGTGCATTGTCAGCCGACGATGTTGCTCTGACAAGTCCTCGATAGGAGTTTTGTGAGTGTCCTGCCGAGATGCCTTTCGAGATGATGGTAGAACGTGTATTCTTGCCGATATGAATCATCTTGGTTCCAGTGTCGGCCTCCTGATAGTTGTTAGTTACTGCCACCGAATAGAATTCAGCGGCACTGTTGTCGCCTCGGAGTATGCACGATGGATACTTCCACGTGATAGCCGATCCTGTCTCCACCTGTGTCCACGACAGTTTGCTGCCCTCACCTCGCAAGTCACCTCGTTTGGTGACGAGGTTGAGCACTCCACCCCGTCCGTGTTCGTCGCCAGGATACCAATTCTGCACAGTAGAATACTTCACCTCGGCATGGTTCATGACAACAATTTCTACAATGGCTGCATGTAACTGGTTCTCGTCGCGCATGGGTGCAGTACATCCTTCAAGATAAGAAACGTAGGAGTCATCGTCGGCAATGATAAGCGTACGTTCGAACTGCCCAGTATTGCGTGCATTGATACGGAAATAGCTACTAAGCTCCATAGGGCATCGCACGCCCTTGGGTATATAGACGAAAGAGCCATCAGAGAAGACTGCACTGTTGAGTGCTGCAAAGAAGTTGTCACGATAAGGAACAACAGACCCCAGGTACTGCTGAACGAGTGAGCCATGCTCCTTGATAGCTTCGCCAATAGAGCAGAAGATGACGCCTTTCTCGCGCAGTTTCTCCTTGAATGTTGTCTTGACGCTAACCGAATCCATGATGGCATCGACAGCTGTGTTTCCACTGAGTGCCAGTCGCTCCTCAAGGGGAATACCCAGTTTGTCGAAGGTTTTTTCCAATTCAGGATCTATCCCAGTAGTAGAACCACTGGGTGTTGTCTTCTTAGCTGTAGGATCAGCATAGTAGCTAATAGCCTGATAGTCAATAGGAGGCACATGGACATGACCCCACTTGGGCTCTGTCATAGTTTCCCAGTGACGGAAAGCACGCAGACGAAAGTCGAGCATCCATTGAGGCTCTCCCTTTTTAGCAGAGATGAGCCGAACGATGTCTTCGTTCAGCCCCTTCTCTATAATTTCTGTCTGTACATCCGTAGTAAAGCCAAACTCATACTTCTGCTCAGCAATCTGACGGACGTATTCATTGTTATTACTCATCTAATTGTCAATTGTCAATTATCAATTGTCAATTACTATAGTTTCTGCTCTACCTCAATCTCCATGAAGGTTTCAATGACGTCGCCCACCTGGATGTCATTAAAGTTGACCAGAGAGATACCACACTCGAAGTTGGTGGCTACCTCCTTGACATCATCCTTATAACGTTTCAATGCATTGATAGCACCAGTATGAACGACGATACCATCGCGCACCAGACGCGCCTTGTCTGTACGGTGAACTTTTCCTTCGATGACCATGGCACCAGCCACAGTACCAACCTTGGAAATCTTGTAAACCTCGCGCACCTCGACCTCGGCTGTCACTTGTTCCTTGATAACCTTATCGAGCATACCCTCCATAGCGGAACGTACATCGTCGATGGCATCATAAATAACGGAGTAGGTATTGATTTCTACGCCATTACGCTCTGCCAGTTTACGTGCATCGGCAGAGGGGCGCACCTGGAAGCCAACAATGATAGCGTCAGAAGCAGAAGCCAGCATGACATCGTTTTCTGATATCTGACCCACTGCCTTGTTGATAACATTGACCTGTACTTTCTCAGTAGAGAGCTTGAGGAAGGAATCAGAAAGAGCCTCGATGGATCCGTCGGTATCACCCTTAACCACAATATTGAGCTCATGGAACTCACCCAGTGCTATACGGTGTGAGATATCGTCGAGACCAAGCGTCTTCTGTGTACGCAGTCCCTGCTCACGTTGCAGTTGCTCACGTTTGTTGGCAATCTCGCGTGCCTCCTGTTCCGTCTCCATGACGTGGAAGGAGTCACCTGCCGTTGGTGCACCGTTAAGTCCGAGGATGATAGCAGGTTCAGCTGGTTTGGCTTGCTGTATGCGCTGGTTACGCTCGTTGAACATCGCCTTGATACGTCCATGACTGGTACCTGCAATGACGACGTCGCCAATATTGAGCGTACCATTAGAGACAAGTACCGTTGACACGTAGCCACGACCCTTGTCGAGCGACGACTCAATGATGGAACCAGTAGCCTTACGATTAGGATTGGCCTTAAGGTCGAGCATCTCAGCTTCGAGCAGCACTTTCTCAAGAAGTTCTTCAACTCCGATGCCTTTCTTTGCAGAGATCTCCTGACACTGGTACTTACCACCCCACTCTTCGACCAAGAGGTTCATCTGAGCAAGGTCTTCGCGAATCTTATCAGGATTAGCGCCCGGCTTATCTATCTTATTGATGGCAAACACCATAGGAACGTTTGCTGCCTGTGCATGGGCAATGGCCTCCTTGGTAGTAGGCATCACACTATCGTCAGCAGCGATAATGATGATGGCGATGTCGGTAACTTGTGTACCACGTGCACGCATGGCAGTGAAAGCCTCGTGACCTGGAGTATCAAGGAAAGTTATCTGTCGCCCGTCCTTCAGGCTAACGTTGTAAGCACCAATATGCTGTGTGATACCGCCAGCCTCACCGGCGATGACATTGGTATTACGAATATAGTCAAGGAGCGATGTCTTACCATGGTCAACATGACCCATGACTGTAACGATGGGCGCACGTGGGATGAGATCGTTCTCGTCGTCCTCTTCCTCTTGTATGGCGTTTTGCACCTCAGCACTAACATACTCGGTAGAGAATCCGAACTCGTCGGCCACAAGATTGATCGTCTCAGCATCGAGACGCTGGTTGATAGATACCATGATACCGATGGTCATACAAGTACCAATAACCTTATTGACAGGTACATTCATCATGGTTGCCAACTCTGACACCGTAACGAACTCTGTCAGCTTGAGCACCTTGCTCTCTGCTGCCTGCTCGGCCATTTCCTCGTTGAGACGCTCCTGGACAGCATCACGCTTCTCACGACGATATTTGGCACCTTTCTTGTTCTGACTCTTGGATGTCAGACGAGCCAACGTCTCTTTAACCTGACGTGCAACTGCCTCCTCGTCAACCTCAAGCGACTTCTGAACAGGACGGTTCTTCTTATTCTTCTTGCCACCACCTTGGTTGTCGGCTGATGGCTGGTTACCACCCTTGTTCTTGCCTTTCTTGCCACCATTATTGCCATTGGCCTGTATGCCTGCCGACTCAATGTCAACACGCTCCTTACCTGAACGAATACGCTCACGCTTCTTGCGCTCACCGTTCTGAGCAGCTTTCTCTTCACGTTCCTTACGACGTTCTTCCTTCGACTTCTTCTTGGGACGTGTGCTCTGGTTGATGGTTGACAAGTCTATCTTTCCAAGGACATTCACCTTAGGAACCATTTTCTCCTCGCTTTTCAAGGTGTAAATCTCTGTAGCACCCTGACTGGGGAGAGTCTCTTTAGCAACTGGCTGATCGACAGGTTGGGCAACAGGGGTCTCCTCTGCAACAGGCTCGGGAATCTGTTCCTCAATGACTGGCTGAGGTTCTTCCTTTTCAACGACAACAGGCTCTGGCTCCTGTTCCACTGGTTTTTCCTCAACAATAGGTTCTGGTTCAACAGCCACTACTTCAGGTTTCTCCTCAACGGGCTCTTGTTTGGGTGCTGCAGGAGTAGCTTTCTTGCCACTCAAGGCATCCAAGTCAATTTTGCCCATGGGCTTGAACTGCTGACGTTGCTCCAACAGCTCTTCCGCCTTGGTAGTGCGTTTCTCTTCTTTCTCCTGCTTTTTCTCCTTTGCCTTCTTGATGAAAATCTTTTCTGCCTCATGCTTCATGGCCTGATCGCCCTTGAACTCAGTGACGAGTGCCTCGTACTGTTCATCAGAAATCTTGGTCGAAAGCTTGGCATCATCTTCTATCTCACCCAGGCTTTTCTTCTTCAGAAAATCAACAGCAGTCTGAAGTCCTATATTCAGTTCTGATAATACTTTATTTAATCTTATACCCATTCTCTCAAATTAAAAAATTGATTAGTTTACTCAAACTCTGCACGTAACACCTCGAGAACGTGGTCAACCGTCTCTTCCTCGAGGTCAGCCTTTTCTATCAGCATCTCACGTGGAGCATTCAGCACTGCCTTAGCAGTATCAAGGCCGATAGCTTTGATAGAGTCGATAATCCACTGATCAATTTCGTCAGCGAACTCATCGAGATAGATATCCTCATCTTCTTCGTTCTCGTTAAGCACACGGAACACATCAATAGTATATTCTGTCAGCATAGAAGCCAGTTTAATATTCATACCGCTACGTCCGATGGCGAGCGACACCTCCTCTGGCTGCAGATAGACCTCTGCCTTGTGCTCCTCTGTATTCAGTTTGATTTCAGTTACCTTTGCGGGACTGAGCGCACGCTGAATAAACAACTGTACGTTGCTGGAATAATTGATGACATCAATATTTTCGTTGCATAATTCACGAACGATACCATGGACACGGCTACCCTTGACACCAACGCAGGCACCTACAGGGTCTATTCGCTCGTCGTAGCTCTCGACAGCCACCTTGGCGCGCTCACCTGGCATACGTGCTATGCGCTTAATGGTTATCAGTCCATCATTGATTTCCGGCACCTCAGCCTCGAGCAACCTTTCCAGGAAAACGGGGCTGGTACGTGACAGAATAATACGCGGATTATTGTTCTCGTTCTGTACCTCTTTCACTATGGCGCGTACTGTCTCACCTTTGTGATAGCTGTCAGAAGGTATCTGCTCGCTCTTTGGCAGATGGAGCTCGTTACCCTCATCGTCGATGAGCAGTGTCTCACGCTTCCACATCTGATAGACCTCACCACTGACAATCATGCCAACCTTGTCCTTATACTTCTGATAAAGAGAGTCGTGCTCTAACTCCAGGATTTTGCTGGCCAGTGTCTGGCGCAAGTTGAGGATTGCACGACGTCCAAACTTCTGGAAATCAACTTCTTCACTGACTTCCTCTCCAATCTCGTAGTCTGGCTCAATCTTTTGTGCCTCTGTCAGTGAAATCTGCTTGTTCTCATCTTCCACCTCACCATCGGCTACCACAATACGATTACGATAGATTTCGAAGTCACCTTTGTCGGGGTTGACAATGACATCGAAATTTTCATCTGAACCGAACATCTTGGCAATCACATTGCGGAAACTCTCCTCCAACACGCTCACCAGGGTAGTGCGGTCAATGTTTTTTGTCTCTTTGAATTCCTGAAAGGTTTCAATCATTGATACACCTTTCGTCTCTTTTCTTGTTGCCATTTCCTTTATTTTTTTATTCTTAATTATCTATTTGAATGCCAGCAAGTATTTGGTTGACTTCACGTCATTCATATTGAACGTCTTGTCAACATCAACCATCACAGGACGTTTCTTGCCTTCTACATGCTGCTTCTCCTGTACCGTAATGGTAAACAGGTCGCCATCGACATGAGACAAAATGCCCTGAATCTTCTTGCCATCCTTATCAACCACTTCCACGTTCTTGCCTACGTGGTTAACATATTGCTGGGGAACCTTGAACGGCTGTCCGATACCTGCCGAACCAACCTCAAGCTCGTAAGTGTCAAGCTGCTCACCAAGTCGCTCCTGAAGGAAACGGCTCAAGTCGGCACAGTCCTCAATCCACACGCCATCTGCATGATCAATTTCCACAACAATACGGTCGTCTGCTGTTTCTGTTACATCAACCAGAAAGTAATCGCCTTTCTGTAACCACTCTTCAACTAATGTCTTTACAACGTTCTTGTCAATCATAAATGTCAGTTAATTAATAAACAAGAATGAGGAGCTCTGGGAGCCCCTCATTCCTCTGAACGGCTGCAAAGGTACAACATTTTACGCATTCCTGCAAGTTTTTATTAAAAAAATTATTACCTTTGCAACCAAAATGGAGAAAAAACATTATTTCAGAGTTGCTGGACACGTTTTTGCAATTGAAGACGAGTCAGAAAGAGACGTGACACCATGGCTTGAGCACTACCAGCCATTTGCCATCAGCCAGACGGACGAGGAACCCGTCTTCACGCTTTATGTCAAGGACAAGTTAGGCAAACACACGTTTCAACAGGAGATTCATCAGGACGACGACGGTTCTGAAATCATGGCAGGAAGCATAGAGGACGGACGTCCTTGCTTTAAGTTCCTGCTACAGGGGCATCGCGTGGCAACAATGTTGACCGACCAAGCCTACCGCATAGCAGAACTGTCCATGAGTTGTTGCCAACAGTTTGGTATAGACAATGCACTGATGGTGATGTATGCTCTTGCCACTGCCCAACGTCAGACGGCATTGTTCCACTCTTCTGTTGTCAGCTATCAGGGCAAAGGCTACATGTTTTTAGGCAAAAGCGGAACGGGCAAGAGCACCCATTCGTCACTATGGCTGAAACATATCAGTGGTACAGAATTGGTAAACGACGACAATCCAGTTGTAAGAGTGTTACCAAACAACGAGATACGTGTCTATGGTTCACCTTGGAGTGGGAAGACACCTTGTTACAGGAATGTTGACTACCCAGTAGGAGCCATTGTACTGCTGAGCCAAGCTCCCTACAACCGCATAGAGCGACTGGTAAAGATAAAGGCTTATGCAGCACTCGTTCCATCCATCTCCGGCAAACGATGGGACAAGGACATAGCAGAAGGATTGCACCAGACGGAAAGTCTATTGGCTCAACATGCCCCTATCTTCCATTTGGAATGTCTGCCTGACGGCGATGCAGCAAGGCTATGCTGTGAGACCACAAAACAAGAAAACGAGTAGAGAACAGTGAAACATATCAAGACCGTTCCAAACAACCAGGCAATAGCAGCTGTGGCTGCACTCATTGCTGAAGGTAGAAGAGTGGTTCTGCCTGTCAAGGGTAACAGCATGTTGCCATTCATCATCGGCGGCAAGGAGAGCGTAGAGCTCACACCCCCTACCCCTGCCCAGGTTGGTGATGTCATCTTGGCTTGGGTTGACGGAAACCGCTATGTGGTCCACCGTGTTATCAGTATCGACAGCAACGGAAATATCACACTGATGGGCGACGGCAATATCAGAGGCACAGAACACTGTAGGCAAAAGGACATTGTAGGAACTGCAGTCTATGTTGTAGCTCCCAACGGAAAGAAACGACAGTTAAGAAACGACAGCTTATCATGGAAAGTGTGGAAGAAGCTGCTACCTGTGAGACGATGGATATTAGCTGTTTACAAGCGAACCATATTAAAAATCATAAGTTAACAACAAAAGATAAACTAATGAAACAGAAGAAAGGATTTGTGCTACGCGACGTGTGCGGCGAAAGAGTCATTGTCGGCGAAGGACTGGAAACCATCAACTTTGGCAAACTGATCAGTCTGAACGAGACAGCGGCCTTCCTCTGGAAGAAAGCTGGAGAGAGCGACAATTTCACTACTCAGCAATTAGCAGAAGCCCTACTTGAGGAATACGAAGTCAGCGCCGACCAGGCTCTTGCTGACGTTGAGCGTATAGTCAAGGAATGGCAGGAAGTAGGCATCGTAGAATAAAAAACAGTAACGTCTTGCATTACATCACGTGGATATGGCATAACATGAAAGGCATACGGCTCAACACTGCCGTACGCATTGTGATTGGTATCTCCCAGGTAGCACTGGGACTACTCATGATTATGCTTTGTAAGCACTTCATTGACGAGACTGTCATGAAGGGAAGCACCCATGACATCTTGTTGATGATTGGCATGCTCGTTGGAACAGTCCTGACAGGCATTGTCTTACGACAAGCATACTACTACATGAACATCGAAGCCAATATCCGCCAGACAAACGACATCCGACTGCGCATCTTCAGCCACCTGTTCCTCAGAAGAATGTTTGAAGACGAGCTACACTCTGGCGACATCACGTCACGACTGGAGAAAGACGTTGGCAGCGTAAGTGACGCCTGTACGTCACTATTGCCTCAGTTTGTCATCACCTCTGTTCAATTAGCTGGCGCCTTCCTCCTTATGGAGTCCATGGACCCCACACTGGCATGGGCCCTGTTGTTACTTACACCCATAGTGATTGCTTTGGGAAAATTCGTAGCACGACAACTACGGGAAATGACACGTGCCATCCGAGAACAAGACGCTAACATACAAATGTTTGTGCAAGAGGGCATGGAACACAATGCCGTCTTACGCTCACTGGAAAGTGGCTCATGGATAACAGGACGGCTGGGTGACATGCAACAGGACCTGAGAGGAAAGGTCAAACGACGCACCAGATTTACACTTATCGCACGCTCTATTCTATCAAGCACGTTTGGACTGGGCTATCTATTGGCCTTCGTTTGGGGAGGACTGCAACTACGCGACGGCTTGATAACCTTTGGTGTCATGACATCATTCCTACAACTGGTAGGTCAGATACAACACCCCATCCTCAGCCTACTTAACATGGTGCCACAGCTAATACATGCCTCAGCAAGCATCGACCGACTGGAAGAGTTGGAAAATCTGGAACGTGAAAAGGTGTCTGAGAACAAAAACATCATGCAAGGCGCACTGGGCATCAGCATGCAACACGTTAACTTCCGATATGCCAAGGGTGATCACTACATTCTCGAGGATTTCACACACGACTTCCGACCAGGCAGCAAGACAGCACTCACAGGAAGAACAGGAGCAGGAAAGACAACCATATTCCGACTACTGCTGGCGCTGACCCAACCGGAAAGCGGCAGCATTAACATCTATAACGACAAAGAACAGAAAACAATTTGTCCTGACACGCGTTGTAACATGGTCTTCGTTCCTCAAGGAAACACACTGATGAGCGGTACCATCAAATACAACCTCAAACTGGCGAAGCCTGATGCTACTGATGACGAACTCAGACATGTATTACACATGGCTGTAGCAGATTTCGTCCTCGATTTGCCACAAGGAATGGACACTGAATGTGGTGAGCGAGGCGCTGGACTCAGTGAGGGACAAGCACAACGCATCGCTATCGCACGAGGACTATTACGTCCAGGCAGCATATTACTCCTCGATGAAATCAGTTCTTCGCTTGACGAACAAACCGAAAGAACCCTTTTTACTCATCTCTTTGAGAACTATCCTGACAAGACCATGATTATGATCTCACATCGCCCCAGCATCAGCCAGCTATGCGATGAAATCATTGAGAAAACATAGTCCAAAAGGGAGTAGTTCTAATGCGACTACTGCTCACCAGACAACAGACGTTTGTACTCATCAGGCGTGTTCAGCAGACGCACAGCTTCCAAATACTGATTGTCTGAACGCAAGCCTGCTTCTACCACTCCTGCCTGATAATAATAAGCCATAAGAATGTCCTGTTCCAACATTTGTTGCAAAGTGGCACGATGACGATCAATATCGTTTGCAATATTATGCTTTAGCTTCGCTTTCAAGGCATCAAACTCTGCCTTGGCGTCATCGTAATAACCTTCAAACTGAGCTGCTTTCACCAAATCCTCAAAACGCTTTTCGCTCACAGGGTCATATGAGAAGCCACTGTCAACAACGCGCTGCTTGAACTCTGCAAAATCGGCATCCGTCAAATGGAACTCGGAAGGAGCAGCTATCCGTGGATGCTTGGAAATATAATCAACAACATAATCGAACATTACCTCCAAAGAATCAAGACGGTCCAGATAAACAGCAATGTTCGGAAGTGTGTCTGGTTTGACTTCTATGTCCGGAGTCACACCACCACCATCGCGAACCACACGACCATGTAACGTATGGAACACATGAGTCAACGAGTCTGGAACACGTTCCGTGTAGCCACCACCTGCATGCCTATAATTGATTGCCTGAATGCAACGACCACTGGGAATGTAATACTTCGACGAAGTCAACTTTAAAGTGCCATTATAAGGCAACTGAATATTAGGTATCTGCACAAGACCTTTTCCATACGTGCGCGTACCTATAATAATACCACGGTCTAAATCCTGTATTGAACCACTGGTTATCTCACTCGCTGAAGCTGTTTCACTATTTACCAATACCACGATAGGCATAATAGTATCAACCGGCTCTAAACGAGTTGTATAGGAGGAGTTTGCCCTGGCTATCTTTCCACGCGTCTCAACCAGTGTTATACCTTTGGGAACCCATAGGTTTACAATGTCTATGCACTCTGAGAGAGAACCACCACCATTACCACGTAAGTCCAATATCAACGACTTTGCACCTCGTTGCTTCAGGTCAACAAAAGCACGACGCATCGATTTCGACGGCTCACCAACAAACGTTGTAAGATTGATATAACCTATACCGTCTGGACGCAATCCGTAATAAGGTATCTCAGGCAACTGAATATTACGACGAGTAATCTTAAACTTCAACTCCTTACCTATTGAAGGACGGAAAACCTTTAAAAGAAAACTCGTACCAGCATCACCACGAAGATGCTCACTGACATAGCCTACAGGCTTGTCTGTCATCACTGTATCATCAATCTGCAATATCACATCGCCCTTCTTCAAACCAGACTCTGCAGCTGGCATCCCTTCATAAGGCTCGTCAATAACTACACGCTTCAGACGCTGATGATAACGAATCAACGCACCTATTCCGGCATACTTTCCCGTCAACATGGCCTTAAAGTCATCCTTCTTACTGGCTGGATAGTATTCCGTATAAGGATCCAATGAACGAAGCATGGCATTGATACCATTACCTATTACTTCTTCGGCATCTAACGTATCAACATACATTAAATCCAAATTCTTATAAATAGCATTAAAGGTTTCCAATTGTCTGGCCACCTCAAAATTATGGTCAACATCCTTCTGAGCACTCACAGAAGAAGGCAAAATAACAAAAAGACACATAAAAAAGATAGCTCTTGTCATCATTGAAACCTTTCTAAACCTCTTATTATTCATAATTACTATTTTTATCATTACCATTTTCTGCATGCAAATTTACATGTTCTTCGGCTAATAATTGCCGCTTTACCCGTTTTTTTGCAAAAAATTTCACTTTAACGTCATTTTTTTGCCAAAAAGTTTGGTCAATTCAAAAATTCGCTGTACTTTTGCATCCGCTTAACAGCAATACCTGCTTCAGTAGCTCAGTTGGTTAGAGCACCTGACTGTTAATCAGGGGGTCGTTGGTTCAAGCCCATCCTGAAGCGCCTTAAAAATCAAGGAGTTACGAGAAATCGCAAC
>Ga0247610_10001218_pt1 | contig 32464 bp, 25 predicted proteins | sample 174DNAGHGhighgp2_FD_193483 | JGI IMG/M metagenome (GOLD analysis project Ga0247610, IMG submission 193483) | Sheep rumen microbial communities from Palmerston North, Manawatu-Wanganui, New Zealand - 1742 DNA GHGhigh gp2 | ecosystem: Host-associated > Mammals > Digestive system > Stomach > Rumen...
CGGGAAGTCCACAGGAGTCAACAAAAACACAATACGGTGTTAATGGCTGTTCAAAATTAGAAAGAGCGAAAAGAGCCAAGAAATTTGAAGTAAACGGTCTCTGGGGACTGAGAGATATTGATGGCACTATACTTTATGAACCAGAAAACATCTTTATCGGTGTATGTCGGGATCACGTGTTGCGCATTACGCCTAATTGGAGATTCATTGAAGAATCCAATGGCTGCACCACTTCTGGTTATCTGCAAGAAGAGGAACGTCCGTACGTTGTGAACGGCAAGGCTGGTATTAAGGTTGACGGTAAGGTGATAATTCCCGCCGAGTATGATTACATCAAGAGAAAATTTGGCGGTAATGTGTTTTATGCCGTTAAGGATGGACGAGAGATGTACATCGATGACAAAGCTATGGAAGTCTTGACTCGGGTTAGAACATTTGAAGGAGAATCAAATGATTATTCACCATTCTGGTTGTGCAGCGACGCGTTTGATATCATCACCACGATGAATTACATGGGTCAAAAGGACAGCAAAAACCCCAATGTCGTTATGATAAATGGTGAATGGATTGAACTTGAGCGTTATTGCAAAGAAGAAATCTTGGATATGCTCATCAACCCCGACGATGACCTCCCAATCACAGAAAGAGACCTGAAGATGTTATGCAACAAATTCTCTTACGAGTACTCTTTCTACTTTGCCAAAGCTACTGGCAAACATGCTCTGAGGGAATGTGTTGAGCAATTCAAGAAAATGAGAGTATTCAGCAACTCGTGGTATTATGTCGTTAAAATCTGGCAAGCCGAAGATGAATTTGTGACAGCTAAGGAATTGCGTTTGTTCACAAGATCAATTCGTGAAAAGGCTCTCAAGAGTGGCTTGATTGGGGCACCTGTATATGCCATCGGTCACAGCAAGGATCTAAAAAGAGGCGACGTGCGGGTTCTTTTGATCACCCATTATAATGAGCACTGTTTTCCTCCGCTTTTTGAGTTTGAATGGTTCGATAAATGCCGCACGTTGCCTGTTACAATGCTTCTGGATGAAATGGCTTGGCTACGCGAGTCGATTGATAATCAAATCTTAGATCCCTTCAAAGAGGAAGTATTCAACGACCTGATTAAAGGCTGTATTAGGGATCATGAGTATTATGACGGATTGGTGTGGGATGACGTCGAAAAGGCTCTTGAAAGTTTTCGAGGATTGGGCAGTCCTGTCACACGGTCGATGCATAAATTCCTAAAAAAAGCGTCAAATCACATCAAGAGGGCAAAAACGCCCAACTATAATCTGATTCAATTCTATTTGAAATCGGCTAAATGGGCGCTTCAAGCAGGTGATACGGTCAATATGCATGACGGGAAGAGATCATCACTTGACCTTCTCTTGTCTATAAAATCACGTTGCACCGATGCGGATACCATAAGGCTGCTATCAACTCTCGAAGAACTCATGTTATCGAGTGGCGCAAAGACCTATGCTGAATTAGAGAAAGAGAGAAACGAGAATACCGACTATTTCCAGGAGTTAGAATATCTGAATGCAGAATCAGCCCTTGATTAAGTTGAAGTTAATTAGTCAGAATTTATGTGGCAACGATTAGGTTTAACAACGATAGACGAGAACTTGCTGTACCAGGTGCTATCAATTCCTACCTATAGTGGGAAAGAAGTGAGAATGCAGGAGTTTCTTTTCAAGTACGCAACGGAGCATGGACTTCAAGCGCATATTGACAACAAAGGAAATATTTATCTGCAAAAGGGCTCTTTGGAAAAAGGCCGCTTCTTTCCATGTCTTGTCGCACACATGGATACTGTTCACAGTCGCCAGATTCCATTTATCGAAGCAAACAAGAAAATTCCTTTGCAGACAGAGGTTGTCAATGGCAATCATCTCATTTTTGCCGAGGACTTTGGCTTGGGCGGAGACGATAAGGCCGGAATTGTTATCGCATTAACCATCATGGAAATGTTGCCAGTGTGTAAGGCCGTTTTCTTTGTAGAAGAGGAAATCGGGTGTGGCGGCAGTGAGGTTGCCGAACTGTCTTGGTTCAGGGATGTTGGATATATCATTGCTTTTGACGCTCCTGGTCGAAATAGCGCATCGTGGTCGTGTGGCGGTGAGCTGTTGTTTGATAAGACATTCTATGAGAAGTTCCTTAGGGAGTTGGGGAACAAACACGGCCTGACCAATTTTGAAGCCCATCCTTATACCGACGTTATGATGCTGAGAATGAATACCTGCCTCGCATGTATGAACTTTAGTGCTGGCTATTACAATCATCACACATCCATCGAATATGTGGTTGCAGAGGATATGGATCAAGCCGTGGCTATGGGGCTTCACCTTATCAATCGATTAGGTAACAAAGAGTATATAATACCTTATACGCCACACTATTTGGATGTTGATAACGCAGATTTTAATTACTTTAAAGCGCTATTTAATAACCACAAATAGATTTATTCAAGACCATATGAAGATAACAAAGGAAGACTTGAAGGCACGGTTTGACGAGTACAACCGACTGTATTTCGGCTCGGCGCTGCCCCGGTGCGAGTTCTCCGTTACTAAATTGAGTTGCCTTGGCCGTTATATGTTCTCTTCTGGAAAGAACGGCAAACGTAAGTACAGGATCGGGTTGACTTGTGACGTTAACTGGACAGAGGATTCTCTTAGGGACGTGCTCATTCATGAAATGATACATCACTATGTAGTTGCTATCGACGGCTGCAAGGGAATTGACGGGTTCAGCTGGTATGGTTTATTCGGCCATGGGAAACGATTCCGCAAACAAGTCAGGAGGATTAAACGTCAATTTGGGCAGAACATTCACATCCATCCTCACCATATCTACCATATACGAGAAAGAGTCCCGACCTCTTGGTGGGGAAAGTTCGTGAGGCGAATCTACTATAATCTGACCTGATTCAATATTAACGATTAAAAAGAGATATCATGGATTTTTTAGAAGCATTGGGAATTGTACTAATAATCTCCATTCCCATCATCATAGGAGTGCTGTTAATCGTTTGGATTGCTCAACGATTAACGGGTGGTCGTAGTTTATTGTATAAATTCATTCAAGACTACGGCTATGATCACGCCTATACCTTAGGCGCATTAGAGAATGTTGTGTTCAAGATCCTTACAAAAGAGGGATATGATGCGACTAACTTATCTGTCGGCCACGAAGTCGGGAACAGGTTTGAAGGAGATTTCCGTTGCCGAAAGGACGGCTATCGTCATAGCATAACAATCATTACTGACGGCTGGACAGTAGATTACAGGATTGACAACGAACCGACAAAAAGATATAAGTGATAGCATTATGGAGAAAATGACAGAATATCTCAAGAATTGGAGAGAGAATATGCCATCATGGCTGGTAAACTATTGCCCTGGTGATTATGTTGAGTTTAGAGAATTTATGGGAGGTCGGATTGGCTATTATCCAGGTAGCCTTTTTGACGGTTGCTTAATCAAGACAGCAAATAAAGCACACTGTGTACACACTTTTCTTTATGTGGATTATGGTGTAACCCGTGAACGAGTTGAGCAAGAGTTGGGCAATGAAAAAGCACTTTTGGGCTATCATCCCATTGGAAGTGTCGAATGGCCATATGAAGAAATATTGCCTCATGGTGATTTTCAGATTCCATCTGACTTGGTGCCTCAGATTAGGAATAGAAGATTCGCAGTAGAAGATAACGTAAAACCATTTTGCATAATGGAAATCTATGAGCGAAATGAAGATAAGGCTGATTCATGGGGTGCCAAACGTTTGGCCCTTACCTACCTTTTTGCTGATGGCATTTCTACGTATTATCAATTGTTCGTGTTGCAATACAAAAAGGCTCCCTGGTTATTTTTGCTTCAGGATCATGGACTCGGAGGTAATTACGATCGATTTGGGAAAGATGGAATATTACATGACATTATCCACCGCTATCATATATTACCACATTTTGTTCTTCGAGATGTTCGCAGTACGTATATGTGGGACGGGTATTATCCTGTTGAGGGCGTCAAAATGGTTATAGGAGGTATGCACAAGAATCCTAGGGTACTTTATAAATGCGATAGTGCAGTTCATGACGATGACAAAGGAGGATTTACAACTGCGGTTTGATGAATACAACCAATTGTATTTTGATGGTAAACTGAAAAGCGTCAATCTAGGTTTTCTAAGCAAAAGTTTTAAAACTATTGTTGGCATATTCGAATTTGAAATAGACAAGAATCGTCGAGTTAAGAATCCATCCATTAAAGTAAGTAAAAGAATCGATTGGGACGAAGAAAAACTGAAAAGCGTTTTATTGCATGAAATGGCGCACTTGTCAGTAACACAAAAATATAAAAAAGGCAAAAAACACGGTATTGCATTTATCAAAGAGTGCAAACGTATTGAAAGTCAGCATAACGTAAAAGTGTGGCATAGTTGGATGAGAAAAGGATATATTGATAAAAGGGAGAGCATCTTTTCCCTCCCATTTATATTATGCTACCATATCGCGTCGATAGTCAAATTCAGGATAATTCAAAAAATCATCTAACGGTAAATGTTCGTTTAAGGTTTTAAGGGCATCGGTAGGGTTACTCTTGATAGAATCGTTTTTAAAACAGACTGTGTTTTGACGAGTATAACCGTTTGTATTTCGACTCGGTGCCCGACCACCAGATGGGGAAAATTCGTGAGGTATATCAATTATAATCTGACCTGAAATAATGGTAACGATGTGAAGAAAACGGGGGAGACTGTTACAGTTTTGATGACGTAAAATTAAACATTTTTTCCACATCAAACAATTAGAATATAATGTTAAGCCTCGGCATAGCCGAGGCTTAACAACAGTAAACATCTCAACCGATTACTTACAAAATAATATCATCGTCGGTATTAACTGAGTGGGGCGATTGGCTGTCGACTGATGGTGAATTATTCTTGCGTTTTATCTTTGACAATCGATTTGCACCAGGACGTTTACGCGATATGATATTTCCATCACGATCTTCAGTCAACTCTGACCGCAACAGTTTAAACGTGTTGAACATTCTTGCTGACGAATACTGTTCTAATATCTGATCATATACTTTCTCTTTCTTCCATAATGGATGGTAAATAATAGTACATTCACCATCCTTAATCCAATAGTATTGGCCATCTTTCTCAACATTGAGATTGCACTTAGTGGCACATGCCTGAATGATATGATCCCAGTCTGCTAATTCTTCATAGCTCCCTCTTGTTGTACTATTGAATCCAAAATCATATGACTCATCCAACATTAGTCGGAGTACCCCTACACCTAATCGCCAATCAAGAATATGGTGATAACCACGGTTGCTGTAAGTCATCAGACACTTTTGGCAAGCAGTAAGACACTCCTTTCTGTGATCATTAGATATAAGAGACTGCATAAAGCACTCATCCTTTGATGTTTTATTTGGATCGAAAGAGTCAAAGTTTACAATACTGTTTATTAATTCCTCTAATTTCCCTTCTTGATAGAGATAGCTAACGATGCCAGCTCCATTTGGTAGAGCATCACTTAGATAAATAGATGGATACTCATGTTGTTCATCTATCCTTTCGCAAATTTCTATTTCATCAGGATGTACATCAAGCTTATCAGCTAGAGCCCTTTGCAGTAGGAACGCTGCAGAATAAAACGCTGCACGAATTGCAGACCTATTGCCAGTCTCAAGAGATAGATTTAATGTTTCTGGATATGAATTTAGCTCAAGTTTAATCATTTCTGTAATCTTTTTTGAGCCAATAGCAATTTCGGTCCCATCATCAACCGGATTGATCACCGTCTTTCCATTATTATTGGTAGATTTTGAATAGAACATAAAGTTTGCATGCCCTCCAAAGGGGCGCTCAACACTTATATGATATTTACCATTATAGAATCGACCATTATTACTATTTATATGCCATACAGTTGGATCTTCGTTCAACCCTAATTCATACATAGAGATATCTACATTTTTTACGGTCCTTTTATTTGACAGAGCATTTGACGAACCATTATCTCTTGCAAAGATCAGACTTTGCGAGAAAGCACTTCCTCTATCATTATTCTCAACTGGGGTCCCTGAGTTGCTTTTAATATCTATTGAACGATAAGCTTGAGGAATAACAATCAACCTTTGTTTATCATTTAATGATAATTGATTAATTGGCACTTCTGGTGGTACTTCTGAAATCTTATCTATATTATTGTTCGGCTCATCAACGCTTTTGATGAAAGACAAAATGTAACGATCAGACAAGGCGTCTCCCCCCGGATTATAAAAGGCTATATTTCCCTGGTTATCAGCTTCTTCTTTTATCGGGATCGTCAAGCCCTCAACCCGATATTTCCCTTTATCTTTTGTTTTTTCAGAACCAGGAGCAAACTCAGTAATGGCCATTTCGCATGAGCGATCAATGCTCTTGACTGTTTTATGCACACTATCAAAACCATGGTAGAACTCTCTAGAGTCTGACGGTAGGCCATACCTTGGAAGGAAACCTGACTCAGATAAATAGTTAGCTAGTCCCATCCCAAGATTTGATGTTTTTGAGACTGCGTTATCAATTTGATCAACTAAATGTTCTTTTATCCATTTGATGAGTTCATCAATATCACTTATAACCTGATTATTATTATTAAACTGGTCAAAATATCGATGTGTAATTGCCTGTATTTCATCTTCATTATTCTTTATCCAGTTCTCTAAGATTGATTTGTTAGTGTTATTCCAATCACTCACAAAACCAAACTCTCCCGAAGTATCTAGCAGTTCATATTGGAACGGCAACCCGCGAAAAGCTTGATATAGTACCTCTTTGACAACAACACGTTTCATTATAGCCGTTTTCATCTTGACCCTACCATCATTTTCTTTATATGGAGCCAAAGAGAGTGTGGGAGTAGCAGGTATGCCGCCAACCATTTCATCGGTAGCCTTCTTATAATAATGCACATCGTGACTTCTTCCACGGCAGAATGTAAATGCTGTGGAATAAGCTTGCCCTCGTCGGCCGCCACGCCCCACTCGCTGCTGATAATTGTATCTAGTTGGTGGCATATTGCCTTGGAAAATTGCTTGCAGGCTACCTATGTCAACACCAACTTCCATTGTAGTAGTTACACATATCATATCAATTGGCAAAGTCTTTTTCTTGCCAACCTTTCCAGGGTCGTTACCATCAATCATGATCAAATCTTTAAATTCACGAAGACGAGATTGTATATCATCGGTTTGGCCCGATAATTCCTCCGTATGTAATCTTCTAGGAGCCTTTTTTTCTTTCAGAATGTCAAATGAAATATAATGATCATGCAATGTACTCGTATCCACAGTATTATTGGGATTTAAAGAGTTCATGCAACATGTATTAGTACAAAAACCAAAACCCATATTTGGATGAACCCTACCACACTTTGAACATTTGATATATTTGTCCTTGGTCATGAAGGTGAAAAACAATTTCTTTAGCTCTAATGAAAGAACATTTGAATTCGTGCAATATTTCTTTAGATAATCGACTAAAGCTCCCCCAAATTCTGATTCATCTAATCCGTGAATCTCGCAAAACCTTTTAATGGGCCTTCTAACAGCACTTTTCAATTGATCGTAGGTTATTGCAACAGTGTTTTCGTCGTTATTTGGATATAAATAATTATCACCCATGACGCGAATAGCCGCATCCACAAACTCATACAGGTCAATTCCTTTAGGCAGCATATCATTAAGCGCTTGATATTCATTTGATGCCTTAATCTCATCTGTTTGAGGTCCGCAAATGTATCCAATTCCTGAATCAAGGACACTAACCCCCATATATTTCCCAAATGAGTTAGCAAATACGGCATTTTCTAATTGATTGCGAATCTCGTTTTTGTAATTATCATCGGCAAACTCTACATCATCTTTCAACTTGCAATCTTCGAAATCATATGCTTCACTCCAATGAAATAGCCTGGTGTCATTATTCCTTTCCCTATACCATTGATATTTGTATGATTCTCCAGCTGGATTAATGCCATATTCCAATAATTTCCTTACAAGAAGTCCATCAAATCCGTTTCCTATAAAATTATTTAATGGAATGTTATTTTGTTTATAACGAGCAAAATAACTATCATCTCCATCATCTATAGCATCAAGTATTGCATTTGTTATATCTACGATATCTGGACGTTTCCATTTTCTTTTAACTTCGTCGCGAATATCTCTAGTCTTTTTGCCAAGGGCCTTGTTCTCTTTAATAAAGTCTATTATATCATCAATGCCTACTTCATTAACGCAATCAACAAAAAGCATCCGGACCATATCTCGGTATTGCTCTTTCTCAATACCAAGCGCTTGTTTAGCAGCATCCTCTCGGCTGTCCGAGAATCCGATCAACTTAGCGGAGTTTTCGTCCAATTGATACAAAATCTCTTTACTAAGTATCTGATTACTACGATCAATACCGGTCCTAAAGCTACGAATTGGAGAATTCGTGTATTTTCGTAATGTGTAATCTTGTAAGCAATGAGGACAAGTGCATGGAGCGGCATAGATCTTTGATGCTTTTAAATCATTGATCTCAGTATTTGAATTATGTTCCACTACTCGATACAGGAATCCTGTGATTCCGTGCTCTTTGATGGAATCCTTAAGATGGCCATTTCTCGACGCCAAAGAGTTGTCTTTGGGTGTAAATTCACCGGTCACCGAGTCGAGATAGCCAGGCACCCACGTCGCCTGACCATTGGTATAATTAGTATTGCCTGACCCGATTACCACAACATGATCTGACGCTCCTCTTTTGACATCTCCACTAGGTAATTCTATCTCTGTATCTAAATCACATGGCCAAAATATAGCATAATCTCGATAGTTTTTATTTTGTACCATCGGAGTGGGATTAAAATTGGGGATTTGGTCTAGATTAGGATAGTTTAAAGTAAGAAAGATCGTGCTACTATTCTGTTCTTTCTTCCTGTTCCCACCAATAAAAAGTTGCTTACAATTCTCGCACCTCAATAATTCAAGGACTTTTCTGTTGTTAGGCCCGACTTCTTTAGCTGTATAACTCAAATTGGCTACAGGTTCGCCATTGCCGCTTGGATTCAACTCACCCCAAAGTCCTTCAAGATATTTAAAGAACTTATGGAAACGGAATCGTGGTAGTTTATGATTATTCTTGAGCTCTGGTATTTCATCAATAAACCCCCTAAAGATCAAGAATCCGCGGAGAGCTTCTTCATTATTACTAAATAATTTTTGACACAATTCGCTTTGAGAGATTGGGCGAATTGACGGTTTTTTCTTATTATTGGGCTCTCCATCATTATTCTCTGGCATTACGTTGTAGAGGTCCCAGAAAATCTGATGTTGATATGTCTTTACAAACTTAATAATGTCACAGCAATTATACTTTTTTGAAACAAATTCATTAACGATTCTCAATCTCTGATTGAATACAAGTTCAATCTGTTCTTGATTCGTGAAATCAATATCCTTGTCAAGAGCAACGAAGTTTTCATGGGTAAAGAAAGAAAACTGTGCATAGCCAACATCTTTTTTTTCATCTTTTAATGTGTCAATATAATCATAGCCTGATTGCACATTAAAAACACGTTCAGATTCAACGGTGCTATATAAACCGAAGAATTCTTCCATAAATGTTTGAGTCTGTTCTTCGTTACCTAAAGATGCCGAAGATGCAAGTATCCTTATTTGTGGATTCGGGACTTTATGACCATATCCATCATCGACAACAGGTGGTAAACCTATTGCATTGTACAGCATTCGCAATAAACAGGCCACCTCACTACCGGCTGTCCCTCTATATAAGTGGAGTTCATCCACTACTATATGGAAGATCCTGTTTTTTCTTGCTTCTTCTCTCTGTTCTTCAGGTAAATCTTTTGCTAAAAGCCACCTCTTTGTTTGGTCAAAAATAGAAGCTTCTGCTTTTCGCATCAACATAATGCTCAACATCGATGTATTGGTGATCATGATATCAGGAGCCCACTCTTGCATATCCCAGCGTGTAACCATTTCTCCCGTATGGCCTTCATCGCCGCCGATACGAGGGACCATATATAACGCCTCCTTTTTTGATGGTTCAGCTTCAACTTGCCCCAATATTCGATTGTATTCTTGGTGCATTTGTAATAGCTTGTCAGCTACTTCTTCTTTTTTCCTTTTGAAAACAGGTCTATTCTTAGCATCAGTAGAAGCCCATTGCTCTAAGAGCCTATAGTTCTTTTTTGCAATAGTTGCCCCATTATAACTGCCAAAATAGATTCGGTTCCTCTTTAATTCATTATCAAAGAACTTTCTTACGTCATTACTATCAAGCGCTTCTCGTAGTCTTGCCATTTGGTCTTCTACAAGAGCATTCATCGGGTATAATACTAATGCTCTCAATGCAGATGGGCGAGGGTCATTTGCTCTCTGATTTGGGATATATCTAAGTTTAGTTGATCGTCCTTCTTGAATACCAGTATACCACAGGGCGTGATTTTCTGCAGTTCCCCAATTAATGGATTCTTTAAAAATATCAGCAAGCAAGGGCAAGAGAAATGCCTCAGTCTTACCTGATCCCGTGCCTGAAGTAATAACCGTGTTTTTGTATCTCAACTGTTTTCCATTCTCATCAACTCCGGCAAAGGCTTTCTCCATCATTCCAACTTGATGTCCATGAGGTAAATAATCTTTCATTAACCCACGCATTAGTCCATTTGAAATGAAACACTCAAAGAATTTACGTGATATATCTTTACCACCGAATGCATCGGAGAATCGATCTATGAGATTATCCATGGTAGTGATACCCTTGGCTGGAGAATACTCTGGTAATATCTCAATATACGGTTCTTTACTCATGTTATTGTCTTCCAAGAGTATGTCCCGACGTTCTTGATCTAGATGCTCATTGCTGATATTGAAAGCTGTATTAAAATATCGAGCATAGTCCTGTTCGATTTTTTCAAAGGCTCCAATAGGATCTTGAGAGAAAAGATGTTCAAATTTTACCATTTTTATGCTATTTGTATGTTGTTAATAATATATTTCCTTCTATCAGGTATCTCAATACTTTTACTGGATATATTGAAGACTTTTTCGAATTCATCACCAAAATTCTTGGATATACCAATAGAACGGTATCCTTTATCAAATTGCCAATTCTTCTCAATCAAAAAACATAAAACTTCATTCATTGAATCTGAATCAATTTGGTTAAAGTTACCATTGCACTTCAAGTATACCTTGTACTCATATGCTATTGCAAAAATAGCATTGTTTTGAGTTTTATCAAATAAAACAAGATATTTCTTGCGTCGTTTATCTCCATTCAATTTCGCTACCCAGAACTCCATCTTATAATTTGTATGTTTAATGTCTCGATAAATAACTGAATTGCCATGACACTCTCCGTCACCTGTAATCTTAGAGCATAAAGTAAGACACCTATCTTTGGAGCTCAATTTATATTCGTTCATTAGAGAGTAATAATCATTATTTTTGTTGCCACACACGAACACTTTTGCCAGTTTCGGGAGTCCAAGATTCATAAGATATAGGGCTCGCTTCACATAATTCGGCAACAAAAGTGAGGCAGGAATTAGTACTGAGTTATCCCCTTTGACGATAACCAAAGGTGAAGTAATTTCAAAATTGCAGAACATGGAGGCCCAAGGTAAATAACCATTTTGGACTTCAGCAAACATATAGCCAGAACATTCAATATAGAAATTTTTATGATGAGCATCGCTCATCGTCCTTATACGAGGAAGAACATTTGTGGACGGTTCATCCAGCTTTGATAAGAATTGATGAGAGTCATTGTGTCTAAAAACAAATTTGGACTTTATGTCATTAAAGCGTGGAATAATACTTATCAATGACAATGCGAAATCATAGTCATTTAAGATATCACATTTCTGACTATACTTTGAGCGGAAATCGCTAGGGTCGAATTTTGGGTCAATCAGAATAATTGGTGGTAGCATAGATTCCTCATCTTTTTGATTATTATTCCGGACAGCATACAAATCAATTATATTATCATTGCAATAATCAAATAAATCTGTAATAAAAGATCTGGTATAGCATCCACACAGCATCATCATTTGTGAACCTGATGTTTGATAAACAGACGAAGAGAAAGGAACTTTCATAAATGAGGGAGGTAAGGCTTGGCACTTATTATTGTCCGCGTAGTTAATATTCACGATACCAGCTTGAACCAGTAGGTTTTTAACATTGCGAATAAAACCATCGCGTTGAATATCGACATTTAAACGGGTTGCTGCATAGCTAATACACTTTCTGAATTTATCATGGGAAATTTCAGAAGTTGCAGAGTCATAACAGCAAGCCGCCAAAAGGTTCGTGAAGTATAGATCATTACTTATCATGTCAATTCTTTCCTTAGAAATATGAAACAATCCTGTCACATTTCTATATTGATACCCTGTTTTTATATTGTTTCCAAAATAAGCAATACTATTTTGATCGCTGCTGATCACACCGAATTGATTGTATTTATAAAAACCATCAGAATCATAGTCGATACGTTGCCCACACACCCTAATAGAATAAGCGAATCGAGTCTTTGAATCACATTCTAAACAAATATCCATAACAGCGATATCATCACTATTTTTAGGCATTTTAAGGATATCTATTATAATATTCCTTCCACTCAAAAATTGCCGATAATTATCATTATCAAACCATATTCCATTAAGGTTAATATATATCTTTATAGCATTGATATCGTATATTTCTGGGACTTCGAAATAAGGGAGAGCATTTATAAAGTATATGTCACTGTTATTCTTTAATATTCCCCCCTTCTTGACAATTGTAGTCGATTCGTTTTTTCTTTCAATTTGATCTAAACCCTTATCGTAATATTGTCCATTTAATCTGTCTTCAGAGTAATAAATAGTCCAATTGCAGCCGAATAGGTCTTGAGTGTCTTCAATTGACCATTGTTCAAGACTGTTATTGTTGCATGAGCACCATTCTTTAAAAGATTCATTATAGTCATTTCGAACTGCGACTATATATGATTTAGCGGGTTTGATATCTCTTGTTTGAATATATAGGTTTTGATCGTATTCGTAAAAAAATATTACATTTTCGCAAGGTAAAGATACTATATTATAATTCTTTTTTCTCAAAGAATAGTCTTTGAGTTCAGCAAATATTGAATTATTAATTTCGACGAATGATGTATTGTATCCCGCTAGTGTGCCAGACTGTCCTTCTTTAATAGTGAAATCGCCCTCTGCTATTGATTGTTGGACTGTAGTAAGAAGCACTATTGCAGCATCTTTATTACTGTTATCTTCTGGGAAACGAATCCCAAGAGCAAAACTACCACTTATAATAGTGTGATTATAGTCATTTGATGTGCGCCTCTGTGCAAGCTCTTGTTCGTACTTGTCAATATCAAAGTCATCAATAACAGATTGGACTTTCCGAGCTGAAATTCCCTTATAATCACTTGAGGAATAACAGTTTAACAATATTTCATTCAATTCATTATTTGCACGAATATCTTTAAGTGAGTGCAAGATATGTCCAACGATTTCCCAAAATGATTTCGTACTAACTAATTTCCAAGAACTTGATTTATAGATCGCATCTTGAATTTTATTTCTTGTCGTTGCTGATAATGGGAGATGATATAATATTCTACCAGCATAATCTTCATACTCAGAATTCGTTCGGTCGTACACGCTGGCATTCTGGTCAAATCTGTCGTCAAAAGAATTGATTATCTTCCAAAGCTCTTTTATATAAGTTCTTGATTGTGCTGTTATGTCTTTACCTACATTTGCCCACTCTTGGGTTTTTCCATTATCAAATCTCAAAATTACATAGACGACAATGGCAAAAAACGGTAATTCATGAATTTCGGCCTTTTTCTCATCAGTTAGGCGTATTTTTATGTCTCCTGACTCATTCGTATATTTCTTGTAATATTTTATGCCTTTTGAATAAATGTGATTAGCGACTAACAATACGTCTTTCCTCTTACTGCTTTTGAGACAAAATGAATTTGAGTGATATTTGCAATCTGAAAACGGGCAATAGTTATCACCATTAGGGTTATTCTTTGGACAAACATAATTATTATAATTGGCACAAAAGGATTCGACACATAAAAGAAAATCCTTCTCATAATCCTCTGCTACTATACCAGCCTTCTGTCCAATTTCCTTAAGAAGATAATGATCGATATGGAGCAAAATTTCTTTGTCTCCCTTAGAAAAAAAATGGTCAATCAATCCGTTATTCCAAAGGAAATACTTATAATAGTTCTTATAAAATAATGTGTCCATAATAACTTAATTATTAAAATGCCATTCAATGAAATCAGGATAATTATCAGCTAGTTGCTTAAAAATCTTCCCAACTTCTGAATTCGGATCTTTCAAAGTTATAACTAATGTGTCAATAGGTCGGGTTAATGGCATCAAGGACCATAAATAGACATTTCGTTTCTTGGCTTTTTCCTTATCTAAACCCAGAGTGTCTTCATTAGGTTTATAAGTGCTCATTTTATATTGAACAAGTTCATCAAAATCAGCACAAACAACGCACCAACCTTCAAGACCTCTACAAGAATCATATTGATAAACACGACATTGGTCTTTTGTCGGATATGTAGTCCTATTGTGATTATTAATGCCATCAAAAATTGGTATTCCAGCCTTTCTTATGTATGTGTCAGCTTTAGCAAAATAGCGGTTTCCCTTTTCATCAGTGATGACTTGGCTAGGAGGCTCCAGAATCAGTATATCATAGTTTTCACATTTATTTCGTTCACAATTACTCTTTAATATATCATAAATACTTTTTTTAAATTCTGGGTAAATTTTAATTTCTCCTCCAGGAAGTCTATCATTTGGCTTTACACACCAATCAAGATTTGTATGCCTAGCAAAAGCATTAACAAAAGTGACAAGATTTGCCTTCTGTCTTCGTTCTAAAATCATCATCTTTGGCTTTCGGATTAGAGCTTTATCAATGCCACTTTCCCATATCTGACGATTATTAGCTCTCATGAATTGATCCACTCCATCAGCAACAACCATCCTGTTCGCACCATATATTTTAAATAGAATTTTCTTCTCAATATCGCTAAAGTCTTGAGCTTCGTCAATTAAAATATAATCCCAATCAATATAAGATTCCGTCATGTCTTTGAGTGTTTCAATATCCGCCTTTTTGCATTCTTCTACAATAAAAGTATATAATTCTTGAAGTGCTTTATTGTAATCATTATCATATGAATTATTAATTGGGTTAAGATGGTTTATTGATATGCCAACTTCCTTCATTAAGGTATGGAAGAAAGAATGAATCGTTCTTATAGACACAGTGCGCCCATCTACCTTCGACGGCATTGGGGTAAAATCAATGAGGCGCTGTATATCACTTACAAGAGCATGATTGTATGTGAGAATCAAACATCTTTTAGCATAGTTCTCATTGGCGAGCATAAAAGCAAGTTGAAGCAACTGTACAGTTTTGCCGGTTCCTGCTCGACCTGTTACAATGGTTAGTTTGCTTCCTGCATCTTGAGCAAGTTTATTTACTTCAGTGTTACTTTGGCTAAGCAACTCGAATTTTTCTTTTGTTAAACCTTGTGGCTTTCGCTCTTGTGTAAAGAGGCCTACAATTTTTTTATATTCTTTTTCTCCGTTTTTAAAACAATCAAGGACAAATTGTTTTGCACAATCATGCCTTACGTCAGCCTGTTGAAGTACAACGTTTAACAGATCTCTTAATTTAAAATCACATTGTACAGCATTATCCAAATAATTACCACGCATACATATTAAATCATTCTTTGACAAACCATAGAGCCACAACACATCACAAATAAACGGATTTATCAGCAATTGATCACTAAGATGATTTAATAATGAGAATTTTGCTTCGTTGCATTGCTGAGAGGCGTTATGGGGTACGCCCTTATAATTAACTATATAGTCCGTCCCTTCATGTCTCACGTTGTTTGAAGAATGTGATTTTAATTCAAAATTGCATATGAAACTTTTTATATTCAATTCATCTACTACGCCATAGCTTTTAGTCTTGACTCTCTTAATGATGAAGTTGTCAAAAAATCCCATTACTAACATGTCTATGTCATTACGTTTCTGCCCGAATAACCGTATGCTGGTTAATATATATAAATTACCTTTGGAGTTTTGATACTGAGAAAACTCCATTTGAAATCTATCTTTTAGCCTCATAGCCATCTCATCTTCTTTAGAAATAATTGATGGGTCTTTAGCAAAACTTTTCAATATTACTTTAATCATAATTGTAAGTTATATCTATTTTGTTAATATCATTAGTTTCACTTGTATGCAAATCGTATTTTTGTGATGGTTGTGAACTACATGCGGAAAATGCCGCCTCTCTGTTTTTCGATCAAATAAATTATCAATCATTGTTTGCATATCGACTTTATTATATCATTGAAGTATTCAATTCGACTATTATCTAATCGATAATATCGATGACAGATAGGATATAATTCAATAATTGTTTATTGGGCTTACGCGGTGATTGAATTGATCCATTTAATCCATATTGTTCTAATTTATGAAAATCAAGTTTTGGCGATCTTACCCTCTTGATAAGTTTAAGCCGTGTGCAATACTTATATGTTACTGGCATTGGAGGGGTCAAAGAAAACTCACTATCATCAAAGGACTCTGATACGGGCACATTAATTTCCGTAACTTCTGCGACATACCTGATGGTTGATTCTGGTTGGGAGCAATATAAGAAAACGATATCACCCACACAAAGATGATTGTTGTGTTTATTATTCCAATCTATATACTGATATCTTCTAAAGAAGTCGTGAAGAAGAAATTTTTTCTCATTCCATGAGAAGAGCCAATACTGCCTAGTTTCTTTCTTATCATGAGACGATTGTTGAGATTCAACTTGCGGTATTGTCTTAGCTGGAGTTATAGCAGATGTTGAATCACTTTTTGCTATCTCGCCTAAAATATATTCTAACAACTTGCCGCTAATAATCCTTCCGCCTTGCAGCCTTCCGTATGCGCCATGCAACTGTAAATCTAATAAACTTAGTTTTCGGTCACCAGGGATGCGTTGAATAAGCTTTAGCAAGTCATGCTGAATAGGCATATTAGCTTTGCGCTTATCTCCCCAATAAAGAGACATTTCTGCAGGAGGTGTAACATCAAGTTTTTCAACTCTAAAGACATAGGTCAAACGTTGAACAGGTAACGATGTGTACATGAATACTATGTCACCGACTTCAAAGATATTAGTTCTTCTCCAAGGGACCTCATCATGATTCTGCATCCAGTCGTCTAGACGGAAATCCTGGACATTGTTGGATTTAATCCAATACTTCACCGATTCCCTTGTGTTTGATGTCGGCAGTTCCTCAATGTATCGGATATATAGTCTGAGCGCAAATAATGGAGTCTTCGAGTTGCTCTTGAAATCATCATTCTCGATATAATTCAATACTTTTTTCAATGTGTTGATATCGGTAATGGCATACAGATTATCAGTTTCGGAGAACCTTGATAGCACCTCACGCATATAGTCCCCCTTGGTTGCTCCTACATAAACACCGATTGATGACTTTGAAAATGGCCTTCCGTGTATATTTTTAACGCCTGAAAGATATTGTGCAAAAGACTCTGGGGTACAACGCACATCATTACCATAAGTCTTTATCGGTGCAGGTTTAATCGGTTCTATTCTTCTTTCATTAATCGCAGATACAGGGCGCGACAATTTTGATGTATTTGAGGAGGACGAATTGTTTAAGCCAAAATAATCAATAAGGAAATTGATTAATTTCATTCTTGACTCTTCAACTTGAGCTAGTGCGAAAAGATCATCATCGAGAAACGCGTAATTGCAAACTTCTCGAATTGAATCAATGTGCCAATTGGCATTTATATCAGTAATCCTATTCTTCAGATTAAGATGAAAGAAGGAGTCTGAAGATAAATGAATAAATGGATGGCATACATTTTTATTGAATGGAGAATACTTTGGCACCAATTTATCCCAATATCTTCCAAACTCGATAATCAGAAGGTCATCAAATGCAATTTGATTAGTAGTATATATTCTTAAGCCAATAAGTTTTAGAATTGTGATTAACAATACTGCCTTATGAGGACTTTTTATGCCTTTCTTAGTGGCTGTCCTCATACGAATAAATTCATCGATAAACTTATAAACTCCAGACTTTGGTTTTATGTCTGAACGCTCTTTCTCAGGTTGTATCTGATTTAGTGGTTTCGGCTCTGTCTTCCTCTCTTTGGGCTTATCATCGTCTTCAAGTATATAGGTTACAGTCCGTGAGTTTTTCACTTTTTTGACCTCTTGGTCTTCATTGCCCTTCGATGCTGAGTTCTCATTGAGCGGTTGTGGAGATTTCGGTTCACTAATAGAAACAACATTAGAATGAGAGGGCTTCTCATTCACATCGTTCGATTCTGCCGGACTATTATCTGGTTTTCTATACGTATTCAAATCATGGCCATGTTGATCTTTCCACTCAGTCCATCCATTTGCAGACCGTCCCAAGCAAAATGCAGCCGCTGAACTTGGAGACGAAAATGAAACATCCCGACTTAATATATATTTGTTGTAGCTATGCGAAGCAAATAATTGTAATAATTGTTCACGCTTTAATGATTCAGAATAAGATGGAGCATTTGTCGGATTTAGTTCACTGCCCTTTAACACGATGAATTTATCACCGCTAAACCGGCCGACGGCAACAAGTCCTTTGGCTTTAATAAAGAACAACTCTACTTCCGGAATGGCATTATCTTCCATCTGGAGACCTTTCGTCTTCAGCTCTGGATCTGGTTCATGTTCAGAACTAACTGATGCTCTATTTTCATACCTTATTTCCCATGCCACTTTTTTAGACAGAGAACCAGCACAAAAAAATGCAGCATCTCGTGGAGTGGAAAACTCTAAGTCTCTTTTTGTTATGTATTTCCTATCCCTTTTAGTCGCGTTGGAACGCAAATACTCGAGTCTTGCCTTCTCTTTTGATAATGAGTAATATGGAATTCTCGTTGAAATCTCACTTCCTTTCAGAACAATAAACTTACGTCCATCACGCCGGGCTTTTGCAGTACATCCATCGACGACTAAATAGTAAAATTTCTCTCCTTTTGTTGTTATGCTTGTACCATACTCAGTAACGTTACTATCAGCAGCAATAAGACCATCGCCGGTAGTTTTAAAGGAACCTTCATCATATCGATAGCTAGCAGTCGGTTTATTCAGTTCATCCGCATTTCTTACGGCCCGAAAGACTTTTATGCCAGATCTAATGCATTCATTTATACAAATCTGGATCATCATCAAAACGTTTCCTTCGCGACGTTTTTGTGTAGTGTTCGATAGATGATTAAGATAGTCTGAAATAACGATATTATGGTCAATCACATTAATCAAAAGATGAGAATAGAAATCATTTCTAGTAATTGTTCGGGCCAGAAGTGGTTGTTTCTCTTCATCATTGAGAGTGGGATAAAGATATCCAAGACACCCCAAATACCAATGATCATAATACTCAAATGTTAAGCCCAATTGAGTTGCTGTCTTAATCTGATTCTCACCAAATTTTCGATAAGCTGCGGTCTTCTTGGATGATACTTTTTCTGGAAATAATTGTCCGATCTCTAGAAACTGTAGTCCAGGATTATTAGCCCATAATAGGGCATTGCACATCTCTATTTCGCATGATGAGAAAGAGCTGAATTGAGTAATGCCGGAATCATTTGGACTAGGCTTTTTGTGATTCACCTTTATATGTCTGATGAAATCCGCATAGGGTATGCTGATTAGACTCTTGACATAATTATATAATTGTTGACGAGGAACCACATAGTTCTTGTCATCAAGAATCTTTTTATTCACATCCTCTTCATAAGAACGTGAATAAAACAGCTCTATGTACTCTCTATTATCCACGCGTTATCAACTTTTGTAATGTATTAAGCGTATCAGAAAGTTGATTAATACTCATATTTAAATCAGTATCGACTTTAGTTTGAGCTAGAATAGCCTTCCAATTATCTGTCAGAAGTTTATTGAACTTGGCAAATCCTTTTATGATTGTCTGTGCTTTGTTCAGATCGCCCGTTAACTCCACAGCATCATCAAGTGAGATTTCTCCATCTAGATAATTTTCCAAAACCATCAAGGCATCCTCATTTTGAGACTTGATGACCTTGCCGATATCACGAACATCTTTTGCGTCAGAAAACTCTTCATTCTTAATCTTTTCAATGGTTTTAGAGATTATTTCCATCTCAGGGTTTTCTTCATCGGCTTTAACAATTGCCGAATTCTTTAACAACTCAAAATAGTAGCTCCATCGTCTAGGAAGCATATCATTTTCTTCCCTCATTCTGGTATATACTTTAATATACATCACAGCATCGGAAACTTTCATGCCAAGATCATCAGCTATTGCATTAATTGGACGGCGAGATTTCTCTTTTGTCCTATATAAATACCCAGCTTTCTCAAAGGCGTTCCAATCCATTCTCCCGATGATATGAATTGTACCCAATAGATTCAGAATTAATTCCTCTGAGATGTCATCAGGCAAAACGGTACATCTAATCATGCCCCATTTCACTGGGTCATTTTTTGCTAACATTCTATAAGCTGCCAATCGGCTGTTACCTTCAAGAACAGTATTCTTTTTTACAATAATTGGCTCCAGCAGACCTCCGTTCGCTTCAATGCTGGTTTTCAGTGTTTTGACATGGTCCAATCTGCACATCTCTTTCTCAATTACTTCTTGAGTCGGAGAATCATCGTCTAAAGTGTGGAGTGCGGTAAAAACCCTAGGGTTCTCAGGATAGAACTCTAAATCAGATTGCTTGAGCATCGTATCGGTGACCGTTATGGTCATCTTACCGATTGTCATCTCTCTCTTTGTTTCCATATTCTTTTATTAAGTATTTAAAATTTCTCTTACTATTGCTGAAAAACTGTAATCTGCAACATTTCGGTAGCTAGACAGAGATACATCCCCCTGGGCTAAAAACGCCGCATTCTGTTTTGCCTTGAGCAGGTAATCTACCCAGATGTCAATACTGTTTTCAACCATTAGATTATATATGTGGCATTCCTTTTCCTGGGAAATACGATGTATTCGATCTTGAGCTTGAAGATAGTCATCCAGGTTGAATCCTCTATCGTAAAAGATTGCATTATTAGCCACGGTCAATGTAAGACCTTCCTTAGCTGACTGGGGTGTTGCAAAAAGAATTTGAGCATTCCCTTTTTTGAAACGATCAACAGATTTATTTCGATCTGCCACACTTAGTTTCCCAGTAATTTTGACTGCATTAAGATCTTTATATTTTTTACAGAAGTAATCTACATTGCCAGTAAAAGAGCTCCATACGATTGCTTTTTCATTACGTTGGATTATTTCATTCAAGACCTTATCAAGTAATGCCTCCTTCGCAGAAATACGAGAATAGGAGTCGTCTAAAAGTTTCGGATTTGAAGTGATCTGAACCAAACGCAACAATCGCTTTATGGTCTCAGCTGATTCATCTAAGATTGTTTCATCTCCCTTTCGTAGACTTAATTGCATTTCTGTTCGAACTTGCTCATACATTGCCATTTGCGTTTCCTCAAAAGGCGCATACAAATCATGGTAAACTTTACTCGGAAGTGAAACAATACCACTGCTCTTTGTCTCCCGAACGCTAAATGATTTTATCTTCTCGAATATTGATGAAACGCTATTCTCAAAAATACCACGACGGCTAGCATCTGTATCAAGATCGTTCGATAAATCACAGTCATGTTGGAACTGCTTAAAATCGTTGCCTAAACTTTCTCCTGAATCAAGAAAATATATTTGAGACCAAATATCATAAGGTCGATTAGCGACAGGAGTTCCAGTCATTATGACCCGTATTTTAAAATACGATGATAACTGAAAGAATGCCTGTGTTATCTTAGCATCAGGGTTCTTAATCTTTGTAGACTCATCAATTATTATTGCAACATTTCGTGTGTTAAGGTATAGTTTCATTCTCTCCAATTCACCAGAGACAGTCTCAAAGTTTGTGACTATTATCCTTGCCGGGCTGTTTAACACGTAGAAATTGCTGCCATGCTTGTTGTCTAATGTCTTCGGCTCTAAATTTGTGTGCGTTTCGAATTCGTCACACCAGTTTTTCACTAATGTCTTTTTGGTTACAATAAGAACAGTATCAATGTCACGACACTGAAGCCAGTATAGAAGCAAGTCAATCGCGATTTTTGTCTTACCTAACCCTTGCTCATGAAATATGGCAGCATAAGGCTTATCTCTTAATTCAAGATAGGCTTCATGCTGGTAAGGAAAAGCTTCAAGCTTTGCATCCAGATTTATACTGGTTTCATATTTGATGTTGGTCATACGATCTCCGTTCTCTCAAAATTGTCTAATACATGAAATGAGATATCTGTAATGTCCTCTCTTCTTTTTTTAAGGACAATCATATTTTTCAATCTAGCATACGCGATGATTGATGTGCATAAAACGATGTGCCTTTGTGCATTATAAGTCCGAGCTTCGTTAATATAATCATCAAGCTGTTTGCTCATATGTGGATTATCAATATCATTATCTGTCTTTGCCTCCCCAATCACTATAGTGTTTTCATCTGAATAGAAGACATCAGGCACTGAGCCACCGATTACCTTTGGAGATCCCGACTTGAAACCAGGTAATTCTGCACACAATAAGTTCTGCACAAAATCTTGTGGAATAGTTTGAATATAATCAACTATTCGTTTAACAAAGACCATATGAGATAACGACTCGGGCATAGTTGCTACTGTTCTTGATCTTTAACCATTTTCAGAATGAAATCCAGCTTTGCTTTAAGGGTTTCAAGTACCCACATTTTGTCGTTATACTCTTCGTTGTTAGCGAGATTCTGAATCTCGGTAATAGAGAAATTCATGAATCGTTTATGAAGAGCTGTTGCTAATACTTCATATGGATATTCACTTAAATCGGCTGATGCTAATTCTGCTGCATGTAACACTTTCTCTGCATCATCGATGCATCCTTTCAAGAATGCATGGAGAGCATCATCATTTGACATGATCTTCGGTAGCGAGCGGACCCCTTGAGCTTTATTAACATTCCCATCAGCAACCCATTTAGCAAACTGATTCTCTTCAAAATCTCGTCTCTGGATAGCTCTTTTAATCTTTGAATTCTCATGCTCTTTAAATTTTGAGTATTGAGTAACATCAAAAGTTAAGCCTTTGGATGTGGCATATGGCTTATAGTATTGAATCATATATTTATATGCATCAATACTCTTTTTAATATCACTACCGTTGCCTCCACACATTGAGATGATAGCATTTAAATTTCTCCCTTCAATCTCACTTAGTTGGTGAAGATACTTCGCTTTGGAATACGGGTCCCATTCACGTGGACCAACAAGATGAGACTGCAAACGGATTTTATGTTTATCCTCGTCTGACAGCTGATCGTAAACCAAGGCAATGATTTTTGACCAATCTCCAGGGACGTTTGCGCTCTCAAATTCTCGATATATTTGTAGGCGAGTATTCCCTTCTATGACAGTGTAAGTACCATCTCCTTCATGATTAACGACAATTGGGTGAATAATGCCTCTACTCTCCTTAATCGAATCTCGAAGGGCATGATACGTTGTTGATGCACTCTCATTACTGCTGTCTGATAGTGCTAGGGCGATCATTTCACTTTTAATTTCTTTATACTGCTCTAAATAATGCTTAATGCGAGGATTATCCTTATCCAGATTAATGCTGGCAGTCGGAAGCATCTCTAATACCGCCTGTTTCATAATGTATCGACTTTATTTAGTTTGTTAATATCTTCATATCTCAAATCGAAATACTTTTCAGCAATCTGAGGAAATTCTTCCTCAAAATCAAGCATTGTTTGGTAACACTTACAGTATTTCTTTTTAGGCTTAAAACCTTTTGGGAAAACTAATTCTGTTGAATATTTACCTTTTGGTCGTAAATGATGAATTCCCTGATGGTATTCCTCGTTTCGAACACAATACTGTCGAAAACTCATCTTCTTAAAGAAACTTGGCTGATTACACCATCTGGCAATTTGAATGTACATACTTTTGAAACGAGAGTTATTATACTCTTCAAATCTCATTATATATGGAAGACAACCATATTCCATTAATATTTTAATTCGATAAAAAGTGCCCTCTATATCATTCTCATCTTGACCATCATAAGCGACTAAGACATACAATTTTGTTGATTTAGTACTATGCTTTCTCCATATTTCTAAACCCTTTATTGTTTGTTCTACCTCTTTTTTTTCTTTTGCAATATCTAACCTATAATGATCAAAAGCAAAGATGTAATCCCCATGATACTTAATGCTGTTCAACAGTTTTGCTTTCTCATCCGTCATTAGTCGAATATCTAAACCCTGACGGAATTGAAAACTTTTTCCTGTTTCCTGAAGTTCCTCAATAACATCTTTAAAAACTTTTGGTGGTGAAGCCATAATGTTGTCATCCCACAGGTAGATCCTTTTTCGATTGACATCTAAGAACTCTATGACCGGAGACCACTTGACAACTCGGTTTGATAACCTATTGACACAAAATTCACAATGTCTTATACATCCCCTGGTAGTGAAGCCAATAGAGTAACTGAGATAATCATCCCAGTTACTTTTTTTCTTCTTCTGATCGCCACCTGTTTTCCATTCGATATAATCATCATAAAGATTGTAGTCTGGCATGAAATGTTCTACTTGGGGTGGCAGATTAGGCCCATTAATTTCAAAGAACCCAGTTCCTCCATAACAGATCAAATGGGCTCTTATCATGTGGTCTATCTCAGGAGGCAGTTTAGTAAACTTAAAGACACGTGATAATACTAACATGTCATAAGATGGATCTATTACCCTAGCATTAGTATTGATGATTTCATCGTAAGACTTCACAAGGCGGACTTTGTGGCCATGGCTTTTGCAGTAACCGGAAATCTTTAACAAGGCTAGGTTCGGATGACGAGTTCCACCATCTAACAAATCAGCATCGATGATGCCGATTGATAGTCTTGCTTGTGCATTTTCTATAATGTCACAATGGTCAAACCCTCTATTATTTTCAAACCTAATCATTGCTTGATTAGTCGCCTTGTATTATAAATTCTTTAATGTTACTTAAAGGATACTATCTCTTTGTGCAGAAAATGCCTTAAAACTAAACATGCCTTTTCTAGTGTTCCCAAGATTGAAGAGTACGCCTAACTCACTATAAACTAATTCATCATCATTATGTGACCATTCAGATAGTTCTTCGAAACCTAATGAAAATGCCTCTTCTTTATTGATGTGCTTGATGGGGAATTCATGAAGACGTTGCACCCACTCAAGGTGTTCAGGTTGAGCTGTATCAAAGAGGCCGTCAAGTAATTGAAGGACCAGCCCCCCGTCATTTTTGTTACATTCGTTTGTAACAAAAACAATAAAGTTATTTTTGTCTATATCACTGTTTTTCATCTTATCTAACATAATTATCTAAACAAACTCCAGTGCAGTCCCAGCGAGCCGACCAAAGCTCATAAACCGTAAAAAAGCCTGTAATATCGTTCATGTTATTGGTCGCTTTCAGGTGATAAGAAGATTATATCTTCTTATTCGTGACCGCAAATATACTAAAAATATCAATAATTCCAGTCAAAATCAATATAAATCATATCCAAATAACCCTGAAACGTGAAAAACACGGAAAATGGCGGGGTATAGCCTTATGTAATGATGAAAAAGGAGATAATAACGGTATTGTCTCCTTATTAATAGACTTGACAAATATAATTTATTCAAATTCAATTAGATAATTATGGAGAAAGAAAAAGGTAAGCTTAGAGTCATTCAGGTGTTTGACACTATTGAAGAAGTAACTAAAGAAATAGAGCGTTCATTAGATTGGCTTAAAAAGGATCCTGACAAGAAGATCGTGTTTGGTGAGAGAGAAGTATTGATGAATTTTGCACATAATGCGTGTTGTCTCATGATACAATATGAATCTAACCAGATATCGAAGACTGAGTTGGATTTATATTTGAGAAAGAAGCCTGTCCAAGGTAGATTCTTTACCAATGTCAGTCCTCTTGATTTCAACTTTGTATTTGTGTCAAACATTAATAACCGCATCTACACAAGTTGGCACTATTTTATTGATGATTTGCTTTCGAATAATGTTGATTTTTCTTTGATAGAACCTTATTTCGAACTGTCCATCATGTATTCGTTTGATAGCATAATCGACCAGATACAGAAAATGGTTACGGATTTTAAGGCCGCTCATGAAGACTTTGATAAAATGACAAATGAAGAAAGAATAGAGCGATTCTGGTCTTGGCAAGATAACTGGAATTATATTTATTCTGACTTTTTAGACAATTTAATAGATGAATGCAAAAAAAGATTCACGAATACTAAATCATGAACATAGAAGTAACAAAGGAGGACATTCAGAAAATCGGAAATACTAAGTACAATGAAGGTGGATTCCTGGCGATAGTATGCGACGGGAACACTTCTAACATTGACGAGATTCTGTTAAGATCCATATTAAAGTGTTTTGGAGACCAGTACAATGTTATTAAGGCCGAAGACTACATATGGGAAAACATTAACGGAGAAGATGTCTACGATATTCTGCTTATCACAAACCTACCATATGAGATATTTGAAATGATAAAATGTTTCAGTTAATGCAGGCGCTGTTTTCTACAATGCTAGAGACAGCGCAACAGCCGATGACCGATTTCCGCAGATCGTGTCTTGAGGCTGAGGAGAATAAAGAGTTGGATGCGGCACCGGCTAATATGGACAACGGACAACAACCGGGTGATTCATATACGGATGAGATCAAGAGACTGGAAGCTGAATACGGACCGTTAGCCGAGGGGATGTGCGTCACAGTAGAATTGAAAAAACTACTGGAGATCTGTCCCAGGAAAAGGCGCAGAAAAGATGCGTATCGTGGCCTCCAGAAAAAGCTCGATGAGATGGGCGTAACGTTAAACATAAAATCAAGAAAGAAATGAAAAAGGTTTGGCTAATGGGTAAGGTCCGTGACTTGGATATGAAAAACCCGAAGCCGTTTGAGGATGGTGTAAATGATGACCTTGCCAAATTCAACGGGAAGAACCTGAAAGGAATATTTGAGGTTATTTCAGTATCCTCCAATGAGATAATATTTCACTGGAAACTTTCTGTACCAAAGGAAAATCAACCAAACGATCCTGATGGCATCCCTTTGGCGATGTGGTGGCTGATTACAGGCGAGTGTGATAGTTTCCAACCGGAATGGGATCTTCCTGTTAATACGATTCTTAACTTATGTCCTAATGCGATTATCACATATAACACTAAAGACTTATGTGATCTCTATAAGGATAATTCAAAATACTATAAAGCTGACAAATTTAGAAAAGTTGAAATCGAATTCAAACCAAATTATGGACTCATGATGACATTGAAATTATACCGCAATGGAAAATAGTATTTATCAACATTCTAACGAGATTGAGGAACGCTATTTCAGTATGGATATAGCAGCCCTCAAACAGCATGATACCGGATTCAAGACGGCTTATGACAGCGGTAGCGGTTATGAGCTGACAATAAAGCTGATGGACCTTTTTGTGATATGCCCGAGGAAACGCCAGCGTAAGCAACAGTATAAGCGCTTTGTAAAATATCTGGCGTCGAGGGGCATTACACTGAGCATCATCAGCAGGAAACATGATAAAAACAATATTAATTAGAAAGTTATATGAATGTTGAAGTGAAGAAAAGTGACATTTGGATGATCGGTCGTGGTTGCTGGAGGAGAGAAGGCAATTATCTTGCAATCGAATGTAATGTCGATACTGTTAATTATGATGAGATTCTGTTGAGGTCTATTCTAAAGTGCTACGGCGAAGATTACACCGTCACGAATGTCCTTGAGCACATTTGTAAAGATGACGAGGACTTAATAGATGGCTACACGCTGGTAACTAACCTGCCGATTGAGATATTTGAGAAGTGTGCTTAATAATATGCAGCATTTCTGCACGACATAAAGGATGACATTCACTAGTCGAATGTCATGTGATGAGGGTGACATTCATTGTTTTGGATGTCACCCTTTGATTGTTGTATTTCAATGGATTAGAATCATTACGACATTTAAGAAAAAAAACAAGGATGGTGTATGCGGGCCCAGTAGAGCATGACTCTATTTTTTTTTGATGAATGTCGTCCCAATAAAACTCGCCAACAAGCCTATCTCACTAAACAACGCTTGCTGAAATGAAAAAAAGTGGGACATATTCCTCTCGAATTCTTACATGTATATGAAAGATGAAAAAAGAGTTTCGAATATATACAATAATATAAATTCATTAAAAATTGAAATCATGGTAAATTTAGAAATTATGGTACCTCAAGAGTACCAGTATCTATCGGATTGGAGTGATTTCGATAGTTGCTTACCAGAAGGTAAGGTCATCCTCAACAAATCGATATGCGGTTGTGGATGCACAGACCACTACTTGACTAATGACCAACCTGTGATTCTACTGAGCCCAAGGCGAAATCTTATCACCAGCAAGCTCAAAAACAGTAGGACGGCAGGGAAAGTGTACTATTTCGATAGGAGTTGCGGATGCGATTTGAACGATTCGATTGCCGACATGGAGAACTATTTGTGCCGCTGTGGGGTGACTCCTTTCGGAGGACAGCCGTTGGTGCCGAAGATCATGGTGACTTATGATTCATTGGTTCATGTGGTGGATGCATTGTTAAAACGGGAATTATTGGATCAGTTTACAATCGTGGTTGATGAATTCACCTGCATCTTCACCGATGTCAAGTTGAAAGGATCGACTGAAATTAATCTACTGCACCGACTGAATACACTTCAAAACAGAATTGTCTATATTAGTGCTACTCCATTGAACGAAGCCTATCTTGACCTAATGGGTGAGTTTAAAAACATGCCCTACGTGACACTTCAATGGGATCCAAGCCGTATTGAGACTGTGCAGGTGTTTTACTCGAAGATGCGTAGTACAACGTCTGAAGTGAGCAAAATCATCGAGGACTATCGAACCAACGGCTTTTTCAAATCTAAAATCATAGATGGACAGCAGTGCAATTCGACTGAAGCGGTGTTCTTTCTGAACAGTGTGACGGATATTGTCTCGATCATCAACAAAAACAGTTTGAAGCCAAGCGAAACATTGGTGATCTGTGCTGATGAGCCGAAAAACAGAGCGGCTTTGAGAAAACTCCAGCATGCCATTGGCGTTGTGCCTAACGAAGTAGAGTACAAGTCGCAAAACAAGCCTTTCACTTTCGTTACCAAGTGTGCATTTGAGGGAACGGATTTCTATTCCGATTGTTCTACGACATACGTATTCGCTGACAGTAACAGAGATAATCTCAGCCTGGACATATCCATCGACCTGCCGCAGATAGCGGGCCGATGCCGTTCAAGAAACAATCCATTCAGGAACGAGATATATTACTTCTACAAGGATTCCAATCTGGAGAATGGCATGAATGAACGACAGATGATCCAGTACTATGACGAAAAACGTAACGCAACGATTGCCAAAGTTCAACAGCTACAACAGATAACTGATCCAGGCATTCTTGACAAATTAAAGACAGCTCAAGTCATTGAAAAGTACACCAAAGACTATCTTGACGTCGAGGACTATGGCAGTACACCATGTGCCGTTTGTAATGACTTAGCATTTATCGCAGATCTCCGTGCTGTGGAAATCAAGATGATGCAGTACCGAGGCTCATACCAAATGCTGCGCTGCATGAGGAACAATGGCTTTAATGCCACTCACCGGTTCTCACAGGCTGAACAGCTATATAAACAATTCTACCAAGAGTTCTTTGCCGATTCTAACTTCCAGCGCAGAATGAAACTCTATATCGATACGGTTCAATGCTATCCTGAACTGTTGCCGATAATAGAAGAAGCGTCTGTAGTACCCATTGAATTCAAACAATACTATCGATATCTTGGCGCTGAAAGGATAAAACGCTCTGGGTATGTTGAGAGCATCCTCAGGAAACATCTAGAGGACGCGTCCAAGTTTAGTAGTGTCAATATCACCTTAGACCAAGAAAGGGTATATTCAAATGCCGAAATCAAATCAATGATTCAAGCTGAATATAATCGTCTTGGCATGAATGCTACGGCTAAAGCAACTGATATCACTAAATACGTGCCAAATGCCGTACCCGCCCGTTACAAAGATGAAAACGGTAAAAAACAAAATGGCTATAAACTAAAGAAATAATTCAAGATATGGAGAATAATTTGTTTATCGACAGAGTTGCAATTAATATGTTTAGAAACATTTGGGACATAGAGAATCCGGATCAAGGGAAGAACTGTCCTATTTGGCTTCCTCTGGAGGCTATTCGAAAAGGAAACTGCGGAATCAGCGAAAATATACAAGCTATCAGAAAAGCGGCAGCCAAAGAAGAACGAGATAGACTAAAACTAAGTTTGTTTGTCGTCATGTGGCAGGGTGTTTTTACTCGCAAGAATAATAACGGCTGCGTATCACTATCGTCATTGGTGTGTATTGATCTTGACCATCAGACAGAACGGGATTTGGATTATATCAGACGAACCATATCAGGATGGCCGTTTGTATTGGCATTCTTCAGGAGTCCTAGTGGAGACGGATTAAAGGTAATTATCAGAACTGATAACTATTGTATTGCTGACTATGGCAACTGCTATCGCCAGATTGAGCAATTGTTCACTGATGAATTTGGGATTAAACCGGACAAACTTTGTGAGGATCTTAGTCACCCGTGCTTCATCAGTTATGACCCAGATATGTACCTGAATCCTAATGTTCAACCGTGGCATTTTGTGTATGACTATGCGTTTGATAAACCGGGCAATTCTAAACAGAATGGCATATCGAACGTTAATGCTACAACTCAGCCAAATACACCGCAATTGACCTATGGTCAAATATTGGCGAAAATGGGAATAACTGGGAACTCCTTGATAGATGAAGAGATAATCCGGATTCTGGACTTTAAGTGGAAACAGTTCCCGCAAAACTATGCGGATGGTTACAGAACAAAAAGCATATACATCCAAGCTCATACGTTATCCAAAGCAGGTGTTTACGAGTCTAACGCATTGGATTATCTTCGGCGAGTATTTTTGCCAACTTGCTACGATGCGGGAAAACTTCAATATGAGGTACATCAGGCTTACGAAAAAAGCAAACACCTATTTGGTACTGAAAGGGACAAGTACAAGCCTTACTATCAGTATAAACAAAGACCGTGATGTTTTAGGCCAACTCTATGATGGGTTGGTCATTATTTTTTCGTTCCAATCAAAAAAGTGGTATTCACTACACTCGGGAGGGATGGTATTGATAAATCCTTCTATATCATTGGACCTATTTTTTGCTGACCTTTAATAAGAAAGCAGATTTTCTTAAAAAAAGTGGTCCTCCCTCTCAGCATATAAAAGGCAGATAAAAAGAAAAGAACGGTTCGCTGAAGGCGAACCCAAGCCGTCTCTTTTCGCTTCTTTAATTATCCCTCTCTCGCCGATCAAAAAAGACCAAAATATCAATAGCTGCAATTTGGCCAAGTTTACCTGAAAGAGAGAGAAAGGCGGTTTGGGTGAGCGTTAGCGAGCCGTTCCTATCTTCTATTCCACAACGGCGTAAGCATTTTTCCTTGTTAAATGGACACTGGCCGGAGCACAAGTGAAGGCCAAGTGGACATCAAGGAAAAATCGTTCGAAGAGGTTCCAATGAAGTTTTGAGGGTGACCGAGAAACTGAATGGGTTCTCGAGAAATGTGATATCAGAATAGGAATTAGCCATTTAACGACAATTTTTATCTGATTGCCCCAGACAAAAACAAATGAAAGTGGTCCAACTAACACAAAAAGACGTGCAGGTTGGACTTATTATAGCCTTATATTCTGCCGACAATGCAGTAAAAAGTATCGATTCGGCAAAAAATACTATACTATATTCTGCCGCTAATGGGCATTTTTAGTATAATTCGGCAGGTTTGAAAAGAGAAAAAGAAGAGAGCGATAACCGGCAATGGGCTGTTCATGACTATTTTTGTTAGCAGAACAGCTGATCTAATGTCAATTCCTTTTGGACTCCTTCTGAGTGTTCGTTCCTTTCAAGCCCCTTTGCAGTAATCATTGTTACAATAATATTCTTGTCCGTATGGGTCGCCTCAATGAATGATGATACTTTACGTTCAATGTCATCTTCATCTTTAGCTGTCATGGCGTATGGCTTGTTATAAAATTTCATTTCACAGATGTTGATGG
>Ga0247610_10001219_pt1 | contig 32461 bp, 37 predicted proteins | sample 174DNAGHGhighgp2_FD_193483 | JGI IMG/M metagenome (GOLD analysis project Ga0247610, IMG submission 193483) | Sheep rumen microbial communities from Palmerston North, Manawatu-Wanganui, New Zealand - 1742 DNA GHGhigh gp2 | ecosystem: Host-associated > Mammals > Digestive system > Stomach > Rumen...
CAATTACCTATAGCAAAGCACCTACAGCAACTGGTGAAGCTGGTGGACATACTATTAATGGTAATAGTTTTACATTTACAGGAACTAAGGCTAATTTAGTTAAGCCAAATAATGGTAGTATCAAAATAGATAATCATTCAATTGCAGCTCACTCACATACAGTTAATGTAGCAGCAGTTACAGCTGGAAATCAAGAAACCGTATTAAAGGGTGTTAAAGTAAGTGCAACTACTGCAGCTTATACATCAAAAACAAATTCAACAACTTCTGTATTAAATGGAATTACATTTGGTACAACTAATGTTCTAAAGGGAGTTAAAGTAAGTGCTACTACTGCAGCTTATACAGGCAATACTCCTTCTTCAACAGCTGTTGTAAACAGTGTAACAAAAGGAAATACAAATGTATTTAATTCATGTTCCGTATCAACTTTAGGTGTTTTATCTTTTGGAACTACTTCAGTTGTAAATAGTGTTACTAGTGGAACAGTAAATGTATTAAATGGCATTAGCTTTGGAACTACAGCAGTAGCTACTAATGTTGCTGGAGATGGTACAGCCGCAGCTTATACATCTAATACACCTGCAAGTACAAATGTATTAAAGGATGTTACATTTGGTACAACTACTGTTGCAACAGCAGTAGCAGCAGATGGTACAGCAGCAGTATTAAAGTCAGTTCCTGGAATTACAACTGGTACAGCTGGTGCCACAACATTAACACATACTCAAGCAAATACTGCAACAACAGATTATAAGACATTAGACGTTACAGTTGCTACTGCAACTTATGAATATACACCTGCTGGTTCAATTGGTGGTAGTCAAACAGTTGGCAACCATACTCATTCAATTACAAATGCTAATGCAACAGCAACATTTAGCTTATCAGCAGCAGTTGGAAACCATACTCATAGCTTAAGTAGTCATACTCATACAGTTACTATTTCTAATGCTGGTCCATCAGCTTAATAATCAATATTAAAAATATTGTATAATAAGGTATAGGATTTAAACTATACCTTTTTATTTTTCTTGAAAGGAATTATTATATGAAAATTTGTGTTTATGCAATATGTAAGAATGAATTAAAATTTGTAGATAAGTGATTAGAAAATATGTCTGAGGCAGACTATATTTGTGTTTTAGATACAGGTTCTACAGATGGTACTTATGAAAAATTAAAAGAGGATTCAAGAGTTACTAAAGTTAAACAAAAAGAAATTAAACCTTGAAGATTTGATGTAGCTAGAAATGAATCTATGAAATTATGTCCAAAGGATACTGACGTATATGTTTGTACAGACTTTGATGAATTATTTGAAAAAGGTTGAGCTGAACAAATTAGAAAACATTGAAAAGTTGATGAATACAATAGAGGATTTTATACATATGCTTGAAGCCATAGTGATATAGGTGAGCCACAAGATGTATTTAAATATGATAAAATTCATACAAAAGACTTTCATTGGATATTTCCAGTACATGAAGTTTTACAACCAAATGATGGCATAGCGCAAATAGGTTTAGACTTTGGAACTAATATCTATTTACATCATTATCAGGATAGAACAAAAGAAAGAAAATATTATTTTGATTTATTAGAATTATCTTGTAAAGAAAACCCGGAAGATAGTCATACAAGAATGTTATTAGCAAGAGAGTATATTTTACAAGGCAATTTAGAAGCCGCATTAAAGGAATTTTTAGAGGTTCTTAAAATGCCTGATGTAGATAAACCTAATAAAAGATTAGTATTATTATATTCGTTATTACATGTTGCTGAAATATATGCTGATTTAAAAAATTATGATGAAGTAATTTGGTATTGCCAAGAATTTATAAAAGAAGATTATACCTACAGAGAACCATATTTATTACTAGCTGATATATATAATGATATGGAAATGTATACCTTAGCTGAAGCAATGATTAAATGTGCTTTAGAATATGGCAAACAACATTATGATTGAATAGAAGAAGCTAAAACATTTTTAGATAGACCTTATGATGCATTAAGTGTTGCAGAATTTAAACTGGGTAAATTTGAAGAGGCTAAGCAAAATATGTCAAAAGCCCTAAAACATAATCCTAAAGATGTTAGATTATTACAAAATTATGTAGCATGTTTAGAAAAACTTTTAAGTAAAGAAATTAAAAAATAACCGATTTAACAAGGTTTTAAAATAATAATAGATATTTTATTATATATAAAATAAAAATTAAAAATATAAAGAATTTGAAAGGAAATACAATATGAAATTTAGATTACACGTATTAGGAATTCCACATACTAGAACAAATTTAGATTATACTTTATGTGCTTATACTCAAAAGGCTTATAAGTTTTGTAAAATGATGACTGAAAGAGGTCATTATGTAATTCATTATGGAGTAGAAGGAAGTAATCCTATATGCTCAGAAAATGTTGTAGTAGTATCTAATGAGGTATATAACAGAGTTTATGGAGATCACGATTATCGTTCTAAATTCTTTAGATATGATACTAATGACGAATGCTATCAAACATTTTATAGAAATGCTATTGCAGAAATAAATAAAAGAAAACAACCATTAGATATTATCTTACCATTTTGAGGAGCTGGTACCAGAACTATTTGCGATGCCTTTCCTGATTTAATTACCATTGAACCAGGTATTGGTTATGGTGATGGTATGTGGGCTAATTATAAAGTATTTGAATCATATGCTATTTATCATGCAGTTTGTGGTAAAAGTGCTATTACAAATTGTCATCAAAATTATTATGAAGTAGTTATTCCTAACTATTTTGATTTAAATGATTTTGAAACTAACTTTGATAAGGAATCTAGATTAAATAATCCAGATAGATATTTCTTATTTGTAGGAAGAGTTTATGATGGTAAAGGTGTTAATATTGCTATTCAAGTTTGTCAAAAACTAGGAGTTAAATTAAAGATAGCTGGACAATTAGGTCCTGAATATCAAAATTATCCTTGAAGCGATATGATAGAATATGTTGGTAGTGTTGATACAAAACAAAGAAGTGATTTAATGAAAAATGCTATTGCATCATTCTTACCTTCTCAATATGTTGAACCTTTTGGTGGTGTTCAGATAGAAAATTTATTATGTGGTACTCCTACAATAACTAATGACTGAGGGGCATTTGCGGAGAATAATATTAATAACGTTACTGGATATAGATGTAGAACTTTTGATGATTATATTAATGCTGCATTAAATTGTTTAGAAGGTAAAATAGATTATCATCAATGTAGATTATTTGGAGAAGGATTTAGTTTAGAAAATGTAGCTCCTAGATATGAAAAATTCTTTGAAGATGTTATTAATATATATACTAATGAAGGTTGGTATCATTTAAAGGATGAAACTTTAAAGAGAATAGAAAAACTAAATAAGTAATTAACTAAATTAATTATAAGGAAATATTGAAAAGATATATTTCCATTAAAACTTCTTGAAATTGATAGGAGAGTATGATTATGGTTAAGTCAAATGCTATTGTAAAAATAGATACTGAAGAGAATTGGAATAAGGCAGTAAACTACATCCCTGACCAATTCACTATAATAGTATATGAATATCCTGATCGTTCTCCTAAAATAAAAATGGGCGACGGTAAACATAAAGTTTGTGAGTTGCCCTTTTTAAATGAGTCAAGAGTAGAAGATAAAACTTTAAAACTATAAGGAGGCTACAAGATGGCAGAAATTAAAAAAATTCAAGTTGGTGAAACTAATTATGATTTAGACGCCTTAAAGTTAAATGGAAAAACAGATAGTTCCAATGGTAATGCTGCTGCCAATACCGTTGTAGTAAGAAACGCTAATGGTACTATTCAAACTGAAAAAGTAGCAGTTTCAAGCGGAACAACTACGAAAGCGACAATGCAATATAATTCAACTGAAGATTGTATTGACTTTATATTTAATTAGGAGGTGTGCCTATGTCATTAATACATTGGTGGCCACTTAATGGTGATACGAAGGATTACGGAACTGAAAATATTACTTTAACTAATAATGGAGCCACCGTTAATAATTCAGGTAAAATTGGCAAGTGTTATAGTTTTACAACTGCTCAAAATATGAATGCAATACTTGATTTTTCTAAACTAACAACATGCAGTGTGAGTTTTTGGTTTAAAATAGCAACAGACGAGGGAAATTGGTTACCTTTTTCTGGACAAGACGCTGATAAATATTTTATGGCAACTTCTGGTGGAACAGGTGCTTTCTATCATAGTGGTGTTGGAGCCTTAACAAAAACTATTTATTGTGATGGAATTGTTAGGAATACACCTTTAAGAGACGGATTATGGCATCATTATTGCATTATAGGGTTAGACCTTTCTTCTTGGACAAATTTTTATATTAATGATTATCATCATACTGTTGGGGCTTGGAACTGGGCTGGACAAATGAACGATATTCGTATTTATGATCACACTCTTTCACTTAAAGAAATAAAAGAAATAAGTAAAGGCTTAGTTTTACATTATAATTTTGAAGATCCATACGTTGAAGGGACTACAAATTTAGTAACTCAAAAAATACCTAGTGGTGGTAGTTATTGGGGAGGAAGTGCTACTACAACTAATTCAGAAATTTCAACTAATTTAGTTTTTGGTAATTGTAGAAGCACTCTTTATAATGTAACATCCGCTATGGCAGGATGCTCGAATTCAATACAAAGTAATGTTGCAGTATCTTCCTCAACTTTATATACTTACTCTTTATATATAAAAACCAATATGCCTTTCCATGCTAACTTTTTATACATATATGAGTATAATTCTAGTGGTACAAAAGTAACAGAATATGGTGTTGCTAATACTTCACATAAAATTGACTGTAGTAACGGATGGTATAGATATTATGGTAGTTTCACAACTAATTCTGCTACCGTTAAAATTAATTTGGCCACTTATTCATATCCAAATTCACAAACTGGTGAATTATATAGATACGTGGGCGGTGCTCAATTAGAACAAAAAAATCATATGACTGCTTATAGTTATGGTTCTAGAACTGGTAGTCCTATATATGATAATTCTGGATATGGAAATAATGGTACTATGAGTGGAACTCCAATTATTGTAGAAAATAGTATGTTAGGAAATTATTCAGTTACTTTTCCAAATGCTTCTTCATATATAGTTACGCCTTCTATATCTATGAGTGGTTTTACTAATTCATATACTTTTTCTTGGTGGGCAAAAAAAGAAAATCTAGAAAATTCTATGGCATGGGGTTTTAAAGACGGAAATAGATTAAATATATATCCTGTTAATGGAATTTTATGTTGGAACACTGGAGATGGTGCTACAAATCCATTTAAAGATGGTAGTACAAGTGTTTCGTTTACTCCATATAATAATTCTTGGCACATGTTTACAGTAACTGGCGACGGAACTTCTTCTAACCTTTATATTGACGGTATTTATAAAGGAAAAGCAACTACATATAAAGCAATTACTGGAACTCAAATTTATATATCTGGCTGGGATACTTCTGGCAGTTACAAATGGACTAATGGAAACATAGCCGACTTCAAAATTTACGCTACTGCCTTATCTGCAGAAGATATTAAAGCAGAATACCAAAGAAAAGCAAGCATAGATAAGCAAGGAAATCTTTATACTGGTCTTTTTGAGCAAAATACTACAAATATAGCATTACCTACTAAAACTGGTATTGTAAAGGCAAATCATTATGTTGAAGGCGGAAATAAAACTAGTCTTCAAGAGAATTATGTAGAGTTAGAGTATATTGATAATGTAAATCCAGCAGCAGGAGCGACTTCAGAACATAATAGATGTATTATGAATTCTATTCAATATGATAGAATAGAAGCAAGATTAAAGGTTACCGGCTCTGGAACTTCTGGTGGAATAATGATTTCTGGTGCCACAGGTAATTGATGGAAGAGTTGGCAGGGTCAAGGATCTAATACAGTTACAATGTTACCTAATTCATTAACACAAAATACTTGAACAGACATAACTTATTTATGTAATACTACTTTTACTGGATTTAAAACATCTGGTTGAAGTGATTCTACAAATTATTGAACACCACAAAATTTAAAAATTGCTGATATAAAAACTTATAAAGGAACAGAGTTAACTGGACATTTTATTCCAGCTAAAAGAAAATCGGATAATGTTTTAGGATTATATGATATATTAAGTAAAACCTTTTATGTAAATCAAGGAACAGGAACATTTGTAGGTGGAACTGAAAATAATAAACTTAATGTGATATACACAAATGAAATTAAAGAAATTTAATTAAATTGTATAATATAAATATATTATAAAGGAGAGATAATATAATATGGCAGATTTAAAAAGCACAATAGTTAATGGCAAATTAAGAGTTACTTCAGATGCTAATGTATCAGGTAATCTTGAAGGTGCAACTATTAGTGAAAATGGAACACAATTATCAACTAAATATCAAGCCAAATTAGTATCAGGAACTAATATTAAAACAATTCATGGTACTAGTATTTTAGGTTCAGGTAATATAGATGTTGTTGGTCCAACAGGTGCCACTGGTCCTCAAGGTCCAACGGGCGCAACTGGTCCTACAGGTCCTCAAGGACCTACCGGAGCAACAGGTGCAACTGGACCAAAAGGTGGAGATGGTGCAAAAGGTGCCACTGGTTCGACAGGACCACAAGGTCCTACTGGAGCGACAGGTGCAACTGGAACTCCTGGTGGTCAAGGAGCAACAGGTCCTTCAGGAAGTAATGGTGCAAATGTATTAACAGGAACAGGAGCTCCAGCATCAGGAACAGGGGTCAATGGAGATTCTTATATTAATTTAAGTAATTGAGATTATTATACAAAAGCATCTGGTTCGTGGACTAAAAAAGGTAATATTCAAGGTGGTCAAGGAGCTACCGGTCCTACCGGAGCTACAGGACCGACAGGTTCAACTGGTATTACCGGAGCTACAGGTAAAACAGGTAGTACAGGTGTTACAGGTGCAACAGGAACCGCAGGTACTAATGGTCTTGATATATTCTATTCAACAACTGCTGCAACATCATCAACAACATCAATTGCAGTTAGTACAGTAACTGTTCCTACTGGACATAGTATTGCTGTAGGTGACTTAATTATTGCAAATAGTTTATTATTCTATGTATCAGCTAATAACGGTACAAATGCTACAGTGGTTTATAAAGCATCATTAAAAGGTGGAACAGGTTCTACTGGTGCAACAGGAGCCACAGGTCCTACCGGGGCAACTGGACCTCAGGGATCTACTGGAGCTACTGGATCTCAAGGTCCTACTGGTTCAGCTGGTTTAGATATTTTCTATTCTAGTAATGCTGCAACCTCATCCACCACTTCAATTGCAATAAATACAATAACTATTCCTAGTGGAAGAGCCGTACAAGTTGGTGATTTAATTATAGCTAATAGTTTACTATTCTATGTTAGTGCAGCAACTTCAACAACTGCAACAGTTACTTATAAGGCATCTTTAAAAGGTTCAACAGGTAATACCGGAGCCACTGGTGCTACTGGTGTAACTGGTGCCACCGGTCCTAAGGGAGCTACTGGTGTAACTGGTGCTACAGGAACTGGTACAAAAGGAGCAACTGGTCCAACAGGTGCAACCGGACCTCAAGGTGCGACTGGTGTAAATGGTACAAAAGTTTTAACAGGTAATGGTGCACCTGCATCTGGAGATGGTTCTGTTGGTGATTCATATATTAATTTAAATACTTGAGATTATTATGTTAAAGGTTCATCTGGATGAGGATCTGCTGTAGGTAATATTAAAGGTGGAACTGGTAATCAAGGTGCTACTGGTGCAACTGGATTAACTGGTGCTACTGGATTAACTGGTGCAACCGGACCAGGTCCAGATGTACATACAGAAACCTGAACATTTACTTATGCAGATGGTACAACAGCAACCAAGAAAATATTAGTCTCAAATACATAGGAAAGGAGTGCTAATTCTATATGGCAAAAGATACAGGAAGCACTTATGTAAAGAACGTCTGCTGAACTATTTCTGGACAAGGTATGACTACCTATACTTCAGGTTCATTTGACTTTCCATCATTTACATCAGCCACAAGTTATACTAATATTGAAATAGGTTGAAATGATGCCTGAAATTATAATGGTAATTTATGTTGCTTAGACTGGGATTTGGTAGACGATAGTTCTGGACATGATGAAAATGTTCATCATATTTATGTTTATCAAGGATACAATTCTGGAGCTACCGAAGGATGAAGATTATTATGGGAAACTAAAGAGCATTGGAACACTAATGGACATTGTTATGAAGCATTAGATGATGGGGATATTACTAAACATTATAATCCAAGTTCAGCTGATGCTAAAATAGATGCTTGGACAACCTATTCAGAAGAATTCAGAGAAGTTAAAAATGATTACTTATTAATTAAATTTGTTTTTGAATCAGGAGATTATGCTGTTCATTATGTAACAGCTCCATGAAAATGAAGATATCCAACTAATAGTAATATTCAACTTAGTTCAGGATTCAATAGATCAGTATATAAAAATAATAATTATTCTGCTGGTAGTGGTACAGTTATAGCACACGTAAGTAAATGGGCAACCTACAATCCTGATATTAGCGGTAGAGTATATTATAATTACACATTACCTAGTAATTATTATTCATTAAGCTCAATTGATACTTCCACAACTGGAAATAAAACAGTAACTATATCTACTAATTTTAGATGTAAAAATGGAGCAGCAGTTCAAACCGCAAGTTATAACGTTACAGTTTACGGTATGATTAGTTATAACATACCAGATTTAAGTCAAACTGAAATTAAGCATCCAGTTCCTTCAGGAACTACTATATATGATTTTATACCAAGCCAAGCAACCGCTAGTTATGGGGATGGAACATCACAAACAATATCAATACAAAATAGTTATGTTTCAGGAAATACAGATTTAAGTACACCTGGCGTAAAGAATTTTACTATTACAATACCAAGTTCTGCAACTAAAACAAAAGAAACTTTAAGTCGAAGTTATTCATTTAATGTTTATGTATCAACAGACATTCCAGACTCATATTTTTGAACTACTAATAATGGAGGATCAACGACCAAGGGTATTGCTGCTGTAAAAACATATGGTGACTCAAAATATTTCTGGGTTAAACCTTCTATTGTAAATGTTAGTGGTTCTAGTAATTATTCATCATTAAAATTATATAGTTCCCCTTATTATGGACAAAGTTCTATAAATTTAACTGATAATTCTTATACACTTCACTATGGAGATGTACTTAAAGGAACTTTAAAAAGCACCGAATCTTGGTCAACGTATACCCCTAATATACAATCAATGTCTGGACCTTCTGTTAATGGAAAATCTAAAACTGTAATTAATTTAAAAAATAATAATAATTTTGAAATACAGGTTTATAGTTCTTGTAGTTATATACTTTCAATTGGTGCTAACTCAGTCGGTTCAATGACTGGTTTAACCGGAGGAACAAACTATTACATTGACTATAGATGTGATTATAGACAGGATGATTATGTCAAAACATATTCAGGGCCTACAAATAAAACTATAGCTTATGATGATAATACCTATAATTTAACAGGAGGTAATTCAACAAGTACTACAACCAGTTATAAAAAAGCTAAATCAAGTAAGGTTACTATTACTACTAATCCAAAAACAAATCTAGAAGGTGTTTCATATCATACCCAAACAACTAATTACACTGTTATAGTATATATTGATGCCACTGGTCCAGCATATCCTTGTAAGATTAATTACTGAGGGGTTAAAAGTGGAAATCTAGTACTTAATGATGGCTATTCTAGTAATGTGACCGTAGATAGGTCTTGAGATGGAGATAGAACTTTATATCTTCAGCATGTTCCTTATAATGATGAGCAAACTAGAGAGTTTAATTCTAGTTCTACAGTTGCAGTAACTATTCCTAAGAGAACAGCATCTTAGTAAAGGAGAAGTATATTATGGAAAATACCAATTTATTATGTTTTTGTTTGCCTACATGCAATCCTAATGATATGTTTACGCATTTACTACCATCTTTAAAAAATATTGGAAGGTTAAAAGACTATTGTTCTTTTGGAATTATATTTCAACCTCCATATACAGAGGAACAAATAAAAGAGGTAATTAATGAATTTAATAAATTAAATTTAACTTTTAATTATGAGTATAAGGAGTATGAATTTGAAAAAGGTAAAACACCTTTAAATAAAATGAGACAAGATAGCTCATTAAAATATCCTAATGCTTTATTTTATGGCATATTAGATGATGATATGGAATTTCAAGAAGGTATTGATTTAGAATATTTAGACATATTATATTTAATGTTAAAATATAGAAAATTTTCTGTGGCAAGTATCAATCCTTCTCAAAGTTCCCCTGATTTTACATACGAACCTTTTGAAATTAAGATAGCGGATTTAAATAAAGTAACTTTTTATACCAAAGCTGGATTAATTGTTAGAGGTGGTAGCTATTATAATTTTGAAGGATTACTCCCTGAAGATATGATAAACTTAGTAGGTGGTAGACAGGATATTTCCACATGCTTATATAGAATAATTAAAGGGGAATCCGCTATAGAGTGCAGTAATGGTAAATGTTTACATTATGAATATAGAGAAACCCCTGGATATGATGAATATGATTGGTTAGATTATGATTCGGATGAAATCATCACTAATACAAATTGATTAGAAAAGAATAATTATATTCGTCATCTTCCTATATTATCATCAGATAAGAAACTTAATTTTTTAGATGTTAATTATCAAGAGCTTTTGCAAAAAGGATGCACTAGTTTCGAACTATTACCTATTAATTTATTAACTTATGATAGTTATTTAATTGATAACATTTGTGATTTAATAAATGACATAATTGAAAAGGAATCTACTGATAATTATCCTTTATTTATGAATAATAGTTATAGTATAAATATTGCAGAAGAAAATCAAGAGGTACAATTATATAGTGTTAACTACCCATTGATAGCTAGTTATTCAAACGAAAATTCTAATTACTGTTTAATTAATACTGTATATAAAAGTCCTGAACAACATTGATTAGCTGTATATAAACTAACTGAAAATATTCCAATAAGAATGGCAGATGTAGTTCTTTTAACCGATGGTAGTTTTTATAGTTCTATACACAACAGTGACCTTAAAAACTATTTAGATAATATAAGTGATTGAGAAATAGTATGAAATTTAATTAATTATGGAAAACAATATTTAAATAAATTTATAATTGATGATTTAGAAGAATACGAGGAAGAAGATTAAATACCTTCTTCCTTTTTATTGTATAATTATATTATGAATTAAGGAGGTATTATCCTTGAATAGAATTAAAACAATAATAGACTTAAAAGGAACTTGTCAGTCAGTTGTAAAATGAAGACTTACTGATGCCTGTAATTATAGATGTAGTTATTGTTTACGTAGCTGCACAAGTCAACAAAGTCAAGATATTTCATTAGCACAGCAAGATTATAAAATAGCCTTAGAGTCCGCACCAGATATTGCTAGAATTATAAATGAGATGCCCGGAAAAGTAAAACTGGATTTAATAGGCGGAGAAGTTTCTTTATTTGATTTACATACCATTTTGGATATAATTTTTAAAATTACTGGCAATAAATTATTTAGAGTTAATATAACTACTAATATGTCAGGTTCCGTGGAGTATTATAATGATTTATGTAATCTAGTATATTCTTATGGTTCTCAATTAGGTATTACCTGCAGCTTTCATAGTGAATTCATCTCTTTAGAAAATTTTATGAGCAAATTTAAAAATATTAAATCTCCTACCCATCAGCAAGGTATTAGGGCTGAATTGGTATCTACAAAGGATAATCAGGAATTAGTGAATAAATTTATTGAGATTTGTGAAGCTGAAGGATTCAATTATTTTGTAGAAAGAGACCTAACTGCTGCTCCAGAAGAAAAGGAAACATTAAGAGTAGCATCTAGTAAGAAAAAGACTAATAGATATAAAGTAATTACCCACATAGGTGATGAAATGTTATTTGCTACTAGAAATGAAGTAATAAGTGGCGAATTGGCCGACTATAAAGGATATTTAAATTTCCTAGGTTATTATTGTTCTAGAGATTATGATTTTGTATATATTGAGAAAAATTATCAGATAGGAAGACAAGGTGAAGGTAACTGTAAAAATAGACAGTTAGTTTCAAACTATCATCCATTAAAAGAGCCTAAGATATGTCAACATCACGGCTGCACGTTATGTGGTCATATTAGTGTTAGTAGAGATAAGGAAGACTTAATTTAGAAAGTGGTGGTTAAATATGTCGACTTATAAAAATGAGGATATTTTATCCATAGAATATACGCGAGACGTTTTTAAAATTAAGTGACGCTTAACTGGATGATGTAATTACCACTGTCCTTACTGTATTAATGGAACAAATAAAGAACCTAATGATTCTTGAAATACAAATGAAACATTAATTAATAGAGCCATAAAATTAAATGAAATGTTAAAGAAAAATAATATAAAAAAGCCTATTCATTTAAGTCTACTTGGAGGAGAAGTAATATTTTTAGATATTAAAAACATTATTTCAAAAATTGATAATATATCCAATTTGAATATAACTACAAACTTTTCAAAACCAATAGATTATTTTGAAGACCTTTTTATATGATGCAGAAATAATGATATAAAACTTTTTCTTCATTGCAGTTATCATCCAGAGGCTATTGATTTTAAGGAAAAATTACTAAAATTAACTTATTGGTGTCAATCTCATAATTTTTCAACTCCTAGAGGTTCTGTAGTAATTAAACCTGAGGATGATGCTGAAAAAATTTTAAAGGAATATTATGATTTTGGCTTAACTAAAATGGTGGCTCAAAGAATGAAATTAATTTCAGATGATAGCCTAGCAGATTTAACAGACGATAATCAATTTGCCATAGATAAATTCAATATTAATTATGAAAAAATAAAAACAAATATAAAAAAAGATTATAAAGTTACATTCAAAGATGGAAGTATTGCTGAATTTAAAACAATGAGTAATTTTCTTTCTAAGTTAGATCATAATGGATTTGTACCTAATGGTTATTTATGTTATTCTGGTATAAATTGTATAGTTATTAACTGAGATGGTCAAATATATCGCTCTAACTGTTATGAATTAAATTGAAAACAATCTTTAGGAAATATTGATTATGATGATATTGTATTACCTAGCAATCCATATGTTTGTAATAACACAGAAATAAGATGTTGCTTGAAAAATGGAGTATCTGTTTATAAAATAAAGGAGTAAATATGAAAATATTAGCTTATGGATTATCCCACGATGTATCTTGAATATATTATGATACAGAAGTTAAAAAACTTTATATGTTTAGTGCAGAAAGAGAATATAATGTTAAACATGCTACTATTAGATTTAAGGATATTTTGTTTATTCTTAGAAATAAATTTCAATTTGACCCAAAAAACAATAAAGACCATTATGTTATAGGTTGACAGCCTAAGATGCCTCCTCTAATAAATAAGGATAAATATCCAAGTAAAAATGAATTGTATAAAGTTAGTGATAATTTTATACAAGTAGACCATCATTATCTTCATATTTTGTCAAGTTTAGTTATTAATGATAATGCTGACTTTGGAATAGCTATTGATGGAGAAGGAGATTATAATAGAAAGTGCATGATTATGGATAATTTACATGACCTTAGTAAAACACGTTTTCTAGTTCCTGATGAAAATCCTATTATAGGTAAACTTTTTAAACTTATGGCATCCAAATTTAAATTTAATCATACTAATTCTACACTTGCAGAATCATTACAAGATACTAATCAGGATGTAGGTAAAATAATGGGATTACAAGCGTATGGAAAAGTTAATGATATCCTATATAAAGAGTTATCCCAATATAGTTTAACAAAGGAAAATTTTTCTAATTTTGAATATATTTTTGATAGAGAATTATCTAAAATTGACTTAAATGACCAAAAATCTAATTTTGATTCTGTAACAACCATATATAAGTTTTTATGCGATGCTATTTTATCCATATTTAAAAATTATGCTCCTAAAAATAAATTAATAGCTTATTCTGGAGGATGCGCTTTAAGTACGGTTGCTAATGATTTATTACTTAAAAATAATTATAATATTGTTGTTTGTCCAGCAGCAAATGATGGTGGATTAAGTTTAGGAGCAATTAAATTTGCTGATTTATATTTTAAATTAAGTATTGATTTTTCTAATATAATAAAAATCTATTATAATGATTTAGAGGAAGAATTATTAAGTTATGAGAATGCTAAGAAAATTGCCAATCTTTTGGTAAAAGGTGAAATTGTGGCATTAGTACAAGGTAGTGGTGAAGTAGGTCCTAGAGCCTTAGGCTGACGTTCATTATTAATGAATCCTTCAATACCAAATGGTAAAGATGTTATAAATTCAAAAGTAAAACATCGAGAGTGGTGGCGACCTTTTGGAGGGTCTACTATTACTACAGACATAATTAAAAATTATAAGAAATCTAATTTGGATTACTATATGCTTCGAAACTTTGAAATAAAAGAGGAATGACATGAAAGTTTAAGGTCTATTATTCACAAGGATGGTTCATGTAGATTACAGATTATAGAAAATAAAGATGAACCTCTTTATAAGATTATTGAAGAATTTTATAAGTTAACAGGAATACCTGCGGTACTAAATACATCCTATAATTTAGGAGGTAAACCTATTCCTAACTATCATAAATATGTTATTGATACATTTAGGAACATGACTAATGTTAATTTCTTATTTTATAATAATAGAATTTATATAAAGAATAAAACTAATGAAGTTGTAGAAATGAGGTCTTAATAATATGAATAAATATTGTTCCGAAAACATTAAATCTATAAAAACTATTCATCCATATTTTCTAATTAACTGACATTGTACTGGATGATGTAATTATCATTGCCCTTATTGCATAAATAACAAATGACGATGTGAATGAATTTCCGAAGAAAGAAAGATTGAAGAAGCAAAAAGAATAAACGACCTTATTAAAAGAAATAATATAAAGGAAGCTATATCTTTTAGATTAATAGGAGGAGAGCCTAGTTTTTATAACTGACCAAAAATACTTAATCATATAGAAAGAATCGATAAAATTGTTTTTGTTACTAACTTCTCTAATGAATTAGATTATTATAAGAAGTTTTATACATATTGTAAATTAAGACGCATAAAACTTTTTGTTGGTGTAAGTAAACATGAAGAAAGTATTGATTTTGAGGATAAGGTAATAGCCATAACTAAATGATGTAAAGAAAATGATATGAGTCCTCCACAGGTGGTCATAATTGCGGATAGCAATTTTGATGATTCTAACGTTAAATATTTAATTAAAAATGGCGTAACAAGAATTAGAATTAGTCTATTAAGGTCAGATGTAACTCAATCCAATAATCTACCACAGAAGGTTAAAGATTTAGTTTATACTTATAACAGAGCATATGAAAAAGATAGAGGTAAGTATAGACAATTTGAAGTTACGTTTATGGATGATACTAAAGAGAAATTTTGTAATGCATCTGATATAACCAATCTAATGGAAAATGGTGGATTTAATCCTGAGGGATTTTATTGTAGTTCAGGTCCTACTACTATAGCAATTCTTCCTGATAGTAGTGTTGTTAGAAATAAATGTGATTTTTTGAAGGATGATATATTAGGTAATTTACTAAAAGATGATATTATAATTCCTACAGAACCAGTATTATGTCAGATAAATAAAAAATTTGGAACTACCAATAGATGCTGCTCTATTTGTTCTGGAACAGATTTTATTAGAAAAGATAATTAAGGAGATTTATTTATGTCTTTATATAAATATTCAGATATTGATAGCATTGAAAGTTTAAGTTCACATTATTTTTTCTGTTCTTGACATATGACTCCTTGATGTAACTATCATTGTAGCTACTGTATAAATGCAGCCTTAAGAGATGAAATTGCTCAGGAAAAATGAATTGATGATGATGTACTAATAAATAAGGCAAAAGAAATAAATAAATTAATTAAGAAAGCTAATCATAAGAATCTTCCAATCAAATTAAAAATTATTGGTGGTGAGGTAACTTATAATAATATTCCTAAAATAATATCCGAAATAGATAATATTAGGATTCTTGTTGTTGCTTCTAATTTTTCAAGAGAAATTGATTTTTTTAAAAAATTATATCATTATTGTTATAAAAAAGATATTATATTAATTCTTAGTTTAAGCTATCATGAAGAAAATACTACATTTGCAGATAAATTCATTGAGATTTGTAATTGATGTAAGGAAAATAATTACAGAGAACCTCAAGCCGCCTTTGTAATTACTAATGACTTTGACTTCAGTATAATTGATAAATTGATTGATAATAATGCCAAAAGAATTAAATTAATAAGAGAAAGACAAATGGCTAGAAATGAAACAAGTTTAAAAAACAGTATGCATTTAAAAAAATTAGCGGACTATGAAAAGATTGTTTATAAGGAATCAACTACATTTGGTTATAAGGTAACATTTAAAGATAAGTCTATAAAGTTATTTAATAATTTACATGAGTTATTTAACAATTTAGATACAGGAGGATTTCTTCCAGATGGAATATGATGTGATGCTGGATGTAATAAAATAGCCATTAATTATGATGATTCAATATATTATAATAATTGTCCACTTTTATTAAATAGAAAAAAGGGAATAAACAAAAAACTTGGTAAATTAGGAGATGATATAGATATCTCTGATAATTTATTGTACTGCAATTTACAAAGTGATTCTGAAAAGGAATATTGTATGCTTTGTAACAATATAAGTATTTGGAAGAATAATAATGATTACAGAAAATAAAAATAAAGAAACCTTTATCATTAAAGAAAATAACAATTTGCAAGTAATTTGTGGACAGGAATATAAGGAAATTTATTACAGTAATCATTCCACACTATTTAGAAATCCTAATATCGCTAATTTTAAAAAAGGACTTTTTAAAAATATATATGTAGAAGGACCTCATACTATATATCTAAATAATAAATTTGAATATATGGAAAACTCAAAATTATATGATTGAAAACCTAATTTGCAAATTTGCACTTGTTGTATTGAACCAAAAATAGCAAGCTTTATTAGTAATGAAGAGTTAATTAAATATAATTCTATTGCTGAAATTGGTTGTAGATATGGTAGTAGTTCTCTTTATTTAGTAAATAATTGCAATAATAAGGCAAAAGTTTATTTATATGAAAAGGAAAAATTATATTGTGATTTAATAGAGCAAAGATTAGGTAATAGTAATAATTATGAAATTTATATAGGAGATGCCTCCTCAAGTTTATCCTTCAATGATATATTATTTGACCTAGTATTTTTTGATGCAAGTCATCATTTGTCTACAGATGAATACATAATTAATCAGCTTTATAGGCATATAAATGAAAAAACATTGGTTATATTTGATGATTATGATAGGCCGGAGGTAAAAGAATTAATTAAAATTTTTAATCAAAATGCTAATTGCTATATAAGATATAAAGATGGTAATGATATAATTACCATAAAAAATAATAAACTAAATTATTTATAAGAATATATTATTAGGAGGCCAGAGAATGGATACCAATAAAACAACAAAAATATATGAAGATAAAACTGAATGTAATAAAAAAGGATTACAAATATATTACTGATTAGAGGATAAAGGATTAGATGTTGATTATTCTGATAATGGTCCAATCTTTTATTATACTTTTGAAAATAGTAGAGATTATGAAAATGCTATTCACCTATTAAATGCTTATTGTGGTCGTAAAGCAATTACAGGCACAGATAATAACAGATTAGAAATTAGAATAGATATTCCTACAGCATATACTAGATTAAAAGATAGTGTAAATTCTAAATATATGAGCAATGAATCATTAAATGAAGATAACGATAATGAATTTATTGATTCTAAAGTTGATTTGTTATTATCTGAACTTAAGAAAAACGATCTTGGAAATAATGTGTCTGAAAGAATACTAAGAAGTGATGTAGAAAGGTATCTTGAAGGTTACTATAGTTTTGATGATTTCTTATATGAAATAGTCAATAATACTATTGAAGAATATGGTCTTGATAAAGATTATGATATAATTGAAGGAAAGCTTAAAGTTATCCTTCAAAAACTTAATCTAAAAGACTCAAAAGATACTAATTTAAATGAATCTCCAGATAGATATGGCTTAGAAACTGATGATGAAATTGAGAATGCATATCAATCTGCTGTTGATGATGCGGACAAACAAAGAAGACACGCTTATGATGATAGAGATAATATAATGAATAAATATATTCTTAAAGTAGATTTAAGCGATGAAAGTCAAGGCAGTATTTGCTATATTAACAAAAATTATTGGAATGAGAATCCAATTGCAAGTGATTGGGAGAATTTTGTTACTGATGAAAAAGATTTAAATAATGTTAATGATTTATTGATATTTGATACTGAAGCAGAGGCTCTAGAATTTAGAGATAACACAGAGTATGATATATGGGCAGATGAAGTGGATGCTGAAGAAATAGAAAGTATGTATTATCCAATTCAAATAAAAGATTTATATAAGAATGAATCATTAAATGAAGCTAATGAAAACAATAAATTTACTATTAAAATTTATACTGATACAGAAAAATGAAATTCTGAGGTAATAGATAGTTTAAAGTTAAAAAAGAACAAACAAGCATTAAATGCATATAAGAATGTAATGAATCAAGTTACCTCTTTATCTAAACATGAATTAATTCATAGAGGTATTGTAAAAAATTTACAAAGTACATTACCTAAAATGTATGAAATAAAATGGAATATTAATAGAGTTCAATATAGAATAGTTTGTAAATATGATGATAAAGATACATTATATTTATTAGTTCCTTTTATTAAATCTAATGGAGATAAAGATACCGATAGAGCCGTGGCTACTGCAGAGAAAAGATTTAAATCATTAACCGAGGATGTAAATTATTTCCAAGATTTAAATATAACTATGTTAAATAATTTAATAGATAATTTAATTAAGGAAGCTGATGAAGATAATACAGTTGAAGGTGATGAAGATTCTATTACAGAGGAACTATTAGAATCTGATAAAGTTGAAGATGACCTAGAAGATATTATTAGAGATACTATTGAAGAGAATAGTAATGAAAACACAAAAATACGTTTATTTGAAATTACTACTGAACCTGAAAATCCTACAAGAAAAAAAGAGGAAGAGAAAATGTGGGTAGTTGATTTTGATGATATGAAAACTGATTTCAGAAAATTAACTATTTATCCATATGATGAAGAAAAACCTTATGCGCCTGTAGCATCATTTATGTTAAGCGGCGGATTAAATGGTTCTGGTAATTGAACTGATTATTTAGATGACTTACAAAAATTATTTGAGAAGTTAAAAGAAGCAACTGGATTAGAACCATTAATCTATGAAGAAAGCACAGACATTGCAGATGATGTTTGGGACGCAAAAGTATTTATGTATGACCATAATAGAGACGAAGAGGAAAGTAATGAAGAAGGTCAAGTAGAGACAATTGAAGAAGGTTTATTTAATCCTGAGGAGGAAGATAAAAGTTATATTCGAAAAGATAAAGATGGCAAGTATTCCTTACATTCTTGAACTCAATGGACTAAGAATATTGGATTCCATGTATTTGATGGAGCTTATGATTCTTTAGATGAGTTATATTCATGTAAACCATGAGCTAGAGGTCTTGAGGTTAGAGACGGTATTGACGAAAATTTAAATGATGAACTAGATGAAGAGTATTTATATGCAACTGCTCCAAAAGAATTACAAGATGAATTTGAAAATGGAATGAAAGAATTAGGTTGAAGCTTTGATGAGAATACTCGAAACGGAAGTAAATATGAATATGAGCCTTGAGATTCAGATTTAGTAAATAATGCAAAAAATATTCATTATCAATATGTTTCAGATATTGCTTTTGAAACTAAAGATGAATTAAATTCTTATATGGATAAAACATTTAAGTTAATAGAAGAATTAGAAGATAAATACAATTGCAGATTTTTATTTAGTGGTGGATTAATTACTGAAGGTGATTTTAAAAATCATGAAAGTTTAGCATTAGATTTAAAACCTATTATGTATAGATCTGATGAAGGTCCAACACCTCAATATCCTGGTCATAAATTAATGTTGGATAAAGGTAAACCAGTTAGGGATTCAGATAAAGCATTTATAAAAGATATTAGTAATAAAATGAATATGGATGCTGATGAAATTTTAAATACTATGTCTGATGCTAATGATGATGACGAGGATCCATTAGATGAAGATTATATTGATGAAACATATTCTAGAGATGAATTAGATAGTTTTAAAAATAAGGTATTTAATCAACAAAAAATAATGTCTATTTACAAGAAAAAGAAATATGGTAAAAAGAGATTAATGTGCAGAGTTAAATGTACTAACTGTGGTAGACAGAAAAAATTATTCTTAAGTAATCTAGTAACTAATCCTGAAAAGTATGGTTCTTGTATTTGTAGTGATAAGAATATAAATGCAAGATATGATACTATAAATGGTTTATACAAAGGAACTAAAAAGTTAAAAAATAATACTTCTGGATATACCGGTGTATCTTGGGTTGCCAAGTATCGTGGTGAACCATATAATAAGTGAAGAGCTTATATTGATATAGATGGTAAGAGAAATTACTTAGGCGATTTCAGTTCTAAATCAAAAGCAATTAGAGCTAGAAAAGCAGCAGCTGCCAAAGGTTTAAAGTGATATGCAGAAAATAAAGACCAGTTTATGGCAACTTCAAGAAGAAACAGAAAGAGAAAGAGAAAATTAAAGAATAAAAAGTCAACAACAGCATAGTTATTTATAGTAAAATTACTTGAAATTTTAACTTTTACATATTCAATATATAAAATTATTATTATATAAATAAAAATTAAAAATAAAAGTTATTTTAGGGACCTTAATTGGTCCTTTTTTTATTGTATAATTTTTATAAAAGAGGTGATAAGTATGATTAAAATTAGAAATAATTGCTTTGAAACCAATAGTAGTTCTACTCACGCGTTAATTTTAAATAATAGTGATTATTATAATCAAGTATCTGAATTAGATTTATTATTATTAGTTCATTTACCTGAGCTAGAAATGGATATTACCATATTTAATGGGGAACCTGATGATAGAACATATGAAGGAAAAGAATATAATACTTATGAAGGATCTTTTACAAATATAATTGATAAGATTAGGTATTTATATACTTGTATGTGCCAAGATGGTTTATATGAAAAAGATGATGATGGCAATATAATTATTGATGAAGGCAGTAAGGCTTATAATATTTATCTTAAATTAAAAGACTTTATGCCAAAACTAAATTTCATACCACCTAAGGATGGTTACTGTTATGTATTCGAAGATTGTGAATATGTAATAGACGAATTTTATGAGTCAAATATATTTAAAGAATTAAGAACCTTAGGCTTATTCTTATTAAAAGGTAGAATAGCTTATTGTAATAGGGATGAGGATTATGAATTATCAGAGAAATTAATTGATATAGTAAAAGAGAATAATAAATGTAGTATTGTAACAGGAGGTTAGTTAAGTGATTAAAATTAGAAACAACGTATTTGAAACAAATTCATCATCTTCTCATAGTTTAGTTTATAAACATCCAAATGCTAAAAACTGGCAAGATAAATGTTATTATAAAAAAGGTGAATCTGAATTTTGGTATGGCTGGAATGATGAAGATGAAGGTTATATAACTATTAACTTTGAAGATTATGGTTGACAAAGAAAAGAAGTTATTAAGAGTTATGATGAAAAATTAAATTATTTGTTAACTTATTTTGCACAAGAATGTTTATATGATAAATTTGACGAAGCATTACCTGAAAATGAGGAACGTAAATGGTATAGAGAATATCTATATAATGATTATAATGACGAAAAAGGTAATGAAAGATGGAATAAAGCTTGTCAAATATTAAATGAATATGAAGAAACTAAAAAGGTTATGTCAATATTAAAAGACTATGACCCTAGATTTAAAGGTTTTAAATATAAATGGTGGTCAGAATTAGATGACAATGATGTTGAAAATGATTCTAAATCTGACTATTTTTCAAATATGAAACCTGAAACAAATTTATTAGAAGATATAACACATCCTTATTGGCATACTTGGCGTAAAACATTTAGGAATTTAAGAAGAAGATTCAAAAAAGTAGAATTAGATTGTGGTGAAGATAAATTTCAAAGATTTGGGTACATTGACCACGAATCTTATAAAGCTGAAAATGACCAAATGCCAAAGATTAGGAAGATGGGTTATGAAAGATTTCTATTTGACAGAAATGTTATTTTAATTATTGACCACGACAATCATTAAGGAGAGTTTATGTTAAAAATAAGAAAAAATGTATTTGAAACAAATAGTTCAAGCTCACATTCATTAGTAGTATGTGATAGTAAAACTTGGAATGAATTTAAAGAAGGTAGATTATTTTATAATACTTTACATGAGTCAAACGGTTTACCTGTCTTTTGCACTTTAAAAGATATTAAGCTTTATATTAGATTAATTTATAATGAGATAAATAGAATTAAGTTTGTAGATTTTTCAGAGGATAAAGAGGCTAAGAGAGAAATTTATTCCGCAATTAATGACTTAATATTCTTTCAGGAAACTTTCTATAGTATTGATGAATTAGAAGGTTATGAATATAATGAAGAAAAACAAGAGGTAGACTTAGATTATTATTTTGGATAGGAGATAGAATATGATATTAACTTATGGAAGCTATACCATTACAGGAACGGCACAAGAATTAAAAGAATTTATTGATTTAATAGAAGGTAAAAATTATAGAAGTAATATAACTAATACTTTAAATACAGATCTATCAGGAATCGATAGAGATGTATTAGAAAGAAAAACTAATTTTGATTATTATTTAGAAAAAACCGGTAAGCAAGATTTATATACTGGAATAAAATGTGAAGAATGCAAAGGTGATTATTTTATTAGAATTAAAGAATATGGTATGTGTGAAAATTGTGGATATATATTTACTATTCCTCATTACTATGTATGTAAAAAGATAGGAACTGTAGAAAGAAGTAAGGGCGTCAACATTATAACACCTCCAGACGAATCTGATTAAAAATTGTATAATTAATATCGAGGTGAATCTATGAAAAAAGTAATAGTTCAAGTTCATTATTGTGGTTGTGAAGAATCATTGAATGGTTTCTTGTCTAGTTTAAAAATAGAAGGAGATAGTTATCCAAAATTATATAATATCACTTTTATTCCAAAACCAGAAGGTAATGGCAATAATGATAGTATGCAAATTAATGGTAGCGTAATTGCGGCAGTCCAATATTTAATTGAAGTAGAGGTACCAAATGAAAAAAATTAGAAATAACGTTTTTGAAACTAATTCCAGTTCTAGCCATAGTTTAGTTTATTCTCAAGCTAATCCTAATAGAATTGAGTATAAACTAGAAACTGATAATGGCATTTTAACTATTCATTTTAGAGACTATGGTTGGTCAGGTCCTGAATCTTTAACAGGTTTTGGTACTGATGACATATTAGCAAGTTCTAATGATAAGCTAGATTATGTTGCAACTACATTATGTCGTAATTTAAATTGAGGAGAAGAACATTATACTACCTATAAAGAAGCTGAACAAATGATTGCTGCAGGAATTGTTTATGAAGAGCTGGAAGATTTATTGGAAAAAATTAAAGAAAAATGTCCTGAAGTTAAGAAGATTAAGTTTGAATTAAATGCTGAAGAATATGGTGATCCATTTGGAAGTATTGACCATCAAAGTCAAGACCTACTAGATGATGAGGATTTAATTGAAATTATATTTAATAAAGGTTGTTTAATTGTAATTGATAATGATAATAGTTGTTATTATGATGCATTCAATCCAAGTTTAGAGCCAGGATTAAATACCGGAATAAAGGCATATGTAGATAGTAGCTCTACCTATTCAAAATATAATATTACAGAAAAGGATTTTGAAGAATAATGGAAAAAAGTATTGTTGCTTTAAGATTTGAAAAGAATAGAAGCGAAGATGATTTACCTACATTACTTGTTACAGCACAAAGAATTGCGGTGTCTAGTATTGTTAGCGTAATTCAATATAATTACTCACATTCTGAAGAGGCTATTAAAAAGCGAACAGAGATGTATAATTTATCTCAAAAAACTTTCTTTGAAGTTAATAGTAATTATGCTTTAGTTACTGACGATAAGGATAATCAATATTTACTTACATTAACTTCGGTTAGTGAAGAATTTGCAAAAGAATATTTAAAGGTGGTAGAAATTTAATGTTAGTTGTAAGAAGAAATACGTTTGAAACAAATAGTTCAAGTACACATAGCTTAGTAATGTGTAGTAAAGATGAGTATGATTTATTAGAAAAGAATGAAGCATTTCTAATGGATGATACAGTAATTTTAAAAGAAAATTTATTTAAAGATTTTCTAGAACAAAAGCAATGGAAGAGAGATAAATGGCTAAAGTATTGTCAAGAAAATAATAAAAATCCTGAAAGCGTTGATGATTTAGCTGAAGCAATTATAAACAATGATTTATTTGACCCATATGAAATTTGTACTTTAGATAAATATTGGGATTATTATTCAGAACAATTTGAAACTTTTGATGAATCATATACAACTAAATCCGGAGATACAGTTGTAGCTTTTGGTTATTACGGAATGGATTGCTAATAAAAGTATTAAAAAATATTAAAATTGAGGTGGATATCGCCTCTTTTTTATTGTATAATATTTATGATAGAGGTGATATTAATGAAATTTAAAGTAGAACATAGATATGTAAAACCGCCAGTTGATACAATTAAAGATAAAGCAGAAGATGTTATTCCTTATGGACATTATTGTATTGGTGATGGTGCTAAGTGTAGTAATGTTGGAAAGACTGAATGTCCTTTTTTACAATGGAGAAAGAGAACAGCCTCTAGATTAAAAGAAGTTAAAGACATTCCTTATGGTAATATTTATTTACAATATTGCAGTTATTTAAAAAAGTATTTAGATGTTCAAGACTGTGTTAAAGATTGTAGAATAAAAGATTATTGGCCTGAGGAAGATGATGAGGAAATATTATACGAAGCAACATCACATGGAATTGATGAAGATCTTATAAAAGAGAATGATGAATTAATAAAAAAAGATGTTGAAAGCGTTATAGAAAAAATTAAGATTAAAGAAAAATATAATCTATTAGCAACAAAGTATGCAAATAAAAAGGATGAGGAATAATATGGATATTAATGAAAAGCAATCAGAAATAAATAATATAGTACATAAAATAATGCATTGGTGCAATGATTGTCCTCATGATGATTATGAAGAATCTTGTGGATCTAGATGGCAGGTATGTGAAGACAAGAAGAAAGAACTTATTAATCATGCTAAACAGTTAAGAGAAGAAATTGATAATGAAAATGGTTATATAAAATGGTAAAGGAGGATTGAATAATATGAACAAAGAAGTAGAAAAGTTTTTAAAAGATTTAGATGGATATGATATTACATTACCCTCAATTGTTAAATGTTTGAAAGAACATTTAGGAGAGTATTTACCTGTATATGGTCCAGATAAGGAAGATAGAAAAAAATTTCTAGTTAATCAAGAAGTTAATCACATTATTCGTTTATATAGAGTAAATCATTTTGAAGAAATGTTATTAGATTTAGCTTTAGAAGAACGTTGAGAGAATAAGAAGGATAGGAGTGATAATAATGAATAAAGATGTATATAGCGTCGTAGCTGACGAAGCGGAGCTAAAATGGTTTTTTGATAATGTAATTCAAAAACCAGCAGTTAATGAAAGTTATTCAATGGTATTTGTTTGTAGACATAAAAAGTTAAGTAAAGAGGAAAAAGAAACACTAGGTATGGCTAGTAATGAGACCGAATTCCTAGCAACTCAAACTTTAAGATTAGCTAAGTTTCATAAAGAAAGTGCTATCGATAATGAAACTAACTGGACTTTTAATAAGTTTTTACAACATGTTAAGAGATTTGAAGTTAATAAGGAAGCATATTTAACAACTGAAGGTAAGCCATTACCAGACAAAGCATTAGTAACAATCTTCTATGTTAACCCTTGCGATGATATTAAGGTGGCAAGAAGATTAATTGAAAAATTAGATGATACTGGCGATGCAATTATCAAAGCAATGTTAAATGGTAAATCATTATCAGATAACTTACAATCATATCAAACTTATGGTAATATCGAAAGTGCCGTAAAGCATTTAAAAGCTAACTGTAAAGGTTCAAGTTATTGGATGGATTATGATATTGACGTACCTGCTTGGTTTAAGACACCACAGATTTCAGCCGACCTTAATACTGGTCAGCCATTCTCTATTAATTATTATGAACAAATGCTAGAGGTATTTAACAAATGGTATGGTAAGAAAAATTATGTTGTAATTGATACTGGTGGTGGTTATCACGTATTAGTTAGAACTAATAAAATTAAATTCAACCCACATGATTTATGTAAAGAGGTTGGAGAACTTTATAAGAATGGTGCAAATCTATTCGGTGAATACTTAGATGATAAAGGTAATGTAAAATTTGAATGTGTCGTAAATGATTCTCAAATTCCAGGATTACCTTTACCAGGTACCTACCAATATGGCAGACCCGTAAAAGTATTAAACAAGGATGATTTTAAAGAGGAAGAGTAATGAAAGATACAGAAATATTAATTAATGTATTAAGATTAATGCAATTCTATTTTAGCGAAACCTATACAATGTATCCTGAACAAGTATATCATATTAACTTTGAAGATGAAGATTATGATATATACAAAGAGGATGCTAAAACTTTTGCAGCATTAAGAGATAAGTTAAAAGAAGCCAATGGATTAAAAGAAAAATTAAAATATAATGGTTTAATGAGGTAAATGGTATGGACAAACTAGGTAAAAATAAAAGAAAATGGTTAGAAGATCAAGGTTGTAAATTTGTAGAGGAAAAAGAGTATGGTATGACTAATACTTATATCTACACTAAAGAAGGCGAATATATCGATTTAGCTGATTTAGGCGATAACGCTAGCAACGTTAATCTTATATATAAAAATAAATTAACACAATTATCAAGTATCGGTAGAGCGGAAGGTAAGCCTGAACAAGATTGGGGTGCTGTTAGTTTAGGATTTAATGAAGAGGAGCAAGCTTGGTACGGTTGGACTCATAGAGGGTATGCTCATTTCGCCGTAGGAGATACAGTTAAAAAAGGTTCTGCAATAAATCCAAATAGTGAATCATATAAAGTTAAAGATTTAGAACAAGCAAAAGATTTGGCTATTAATATGGCAAATTATTTGGATTAAAAAAATATTAAAAAATATTAAAGAGGTATAATGATTTACCTCTTTTTTATTGTATATAAATATATAAGGAAAAATAATTGAGGTGATTAGAAAATGGAAAATACAGAATTATTTAATGATTTAGACAAAGTGGAAATTATTATTACCGACCACTGCTTAAAAAGATATGCTGAAAGAGTTATGGATAGACCAATTATTGGTTTAGATGCAGAAAATAAAGCAAAGAATGAAATTAAGAAATTATATCTATCTTCCGAGACATACTTTATTGGAGTTATTGGTAGATCTAGTAATGTAGTTCAAGTTAGATGTAATAAGAATGGTTGGACATTTATTGTAGATAAAGATGGTAAAAAGTTAATTACTTTATATAAAGTTGATTTAATGGTAGATAGTGACGAAGTAAATCAATTATATGTAGATAAAGCATTGACCAAGATTAATGGATTAAAAGAATCATATGAGCAAGCTATTAATTCAGCAGTAGAAGAAGAAATTAAATATAAGGATGAATTATCTACTATTGATAGACAAATTACTGATTATGAAAATACAGTAAAATCTTTAAAAGCTAGAAAAGAAGCTATTCGTTCATTAATGGCAACTAATAATTCAAATAGCGAAGCTGCTAAAATTGAATTAAGAAATGCTTTAGAAGACTTTATGGTAAAGGATAAGTTTAAGTTAGAAGATAAAACAGAAAATAAATAATGGAGGTAGAATATGAAAGATTATATTGACATATTAGAATATGCTTATGAAAAGTTAAATCATACTTTATGCTTAAATCAAAATGAAGGTAATTTAAAATTTGGAATTGATGCTGAAGGAGAAGGTATTGATTGTAAAAATGCTGATGAAATGGTTGACTGCCTAGAAATTATTGAGGAGGCACTTTGCAGATTTAGAAGATTATCTAATGCCTGTTCGGAATCCTTTGTTAAAATTAAGGATATAATTGGGGGCGAAAAGTAATGAAAAAATTCATTCTATTATGGTGTTGTGTATTAGTACTATTATTAAGTATCGGTATTGCAGTACTTCCAATTATTCTAGGAATATTATTTAGTTGGTATTGGTTATTCTTATATAGCTTCCATTTAATTACAATAATATTTATGGGATTAGTTTGTCATTTTGCACCTGAAGGAAAAGAGGAAGAAATGTTGAAGGAGGATTAATTATGGAATTTATTGGAAAAGTAAAAAATGGTAATTATTGGAAAATTTTATGTAGCGACGGTACGTTAATTAAATATAATAAAGAGGATAAATTAATTCCTGAATATCCTGATTCAATGGATGTTAAGATTACTAATAAATGTGATAAAGGATGTATTTTCTGTCATGAAAATTCAAAACCAAATGGAGAACATGGGGATATAATGAATGCAAAGTTTATTGAAACTTTACCTCCTTATACTGAATTAGCAATCGGTGGAGGTAATCCACTTGAACACCCAGACCTAGAAGCATTCCTAGAAAAGTGTAAGTCATTAAAGTTAATTCCTAACATGACGGTTAATCAAAAGCACTTTATGAAAGAATATGATAGAATTACAAAATTGATTCAAAATAAGCTTATTTATGGCTTAGGTGTATCATTAACTGACTCTGAGGAAAAAGGTTTTATAGATAGAGTTAAAGCTATTCCAAATGCAGTTATTCATGTTATTAACGGTTATCATAAGATAGATGAAATTGAAAAACTTTATGACCATGATTTAAAGATGTTAATTTTAGGTTATAAGACTTTTAGACGTGGTAAAGATTTAATCGAAGGCAATGATTTTAATCGTAGACTTATTACAAGTAGAATGGAAGATTGGTATGAAGCTTTACCTGAAATTATAAAGCATTTTGCAGTAGTATCTTTTGACAATCTAGCTTTAAAACAATTGGAACCAAAAAGATTATTAACTGATGAAGCTTGGAATCAGTCATACATGGGTGAAGATGGACAAATGACTATGTTTATCGACCTAGTCAAGAATACTTATTCAACATCTTCAACAACACCTGAGGAGGAAAGAAAACCATTATTAGATGACATTAAGCCAATGTTTGATGATATTAGAAATATTAATAAAGATAAGGTGGGATTATAATGTTTTTAATGGAAGCAATTGAAGACCCTTGAAGAGATTTAGCAGGTACAATTGTCTGTGCGTGCTTTGGAGCAGTTTTTCTTATATTATTTATTATTGCATTAATATGTGCAATTAAAGGTTATAAATCAGATAATGATTGGGATAAAATGGACGCTGAGGATAGCTTAATTGCTAGTATAGCACTTTTTATAATGCTGGTAGCTGATATAATTGGGCTTATTATATGTTCTGTAGGTTATTGTACTGGCTCGGTTGAATATAAGGAATGGTATGATAATCCTCATCAAGAAATTGTATATAATAATATATATTCTTTAACAAGAGAAAATGAAACTAGTGGACATTTTGTTCTTGGATGTGGTAATGTTAATACAGATACTTACTACTATTTTTATGTTAAAAAAGATATAGATATTTATCAACTGACTAAATTTAAAGTTGATAATAATGTGTATATAAAAGAAGTAGAGTATAATTATAGCATTGTTGCTTATAATGATGCTAATTCAGATATTATTTATTATTATGTAAATGTTCCAAAAGGAACTATTATTCAATCATATAACATCTAAGGAGGTATAATTATGTATGGTATATATCATGTAACTTATCAAGATATAAATAAAGAAGAACCTGAAAATATATTAATTCAAGTTAATGAAGATGTAGAAGAAATTGAACCAAATATTGCTACACAAATTTATAACTATTTACATCCGGAAGAAATTTATCAAGGTGAGATTTCTATAATTACAATGCATAAATTATATACTACAAATAATCCAACCTCTCATGGAGTTTTAAATATAAAAGGAGGTAAGAGTTAATGACTGAACCTGTTACGCTAAACGAATTTAGAAAATTAGGTTATCTATGCCAGCTGCCAACAGTAACGGATAAGACATATTTCTTAACTAAGCAAACAGATAAAGGTGCTAGACAAATTTACATTATGGTCTTTTCCAAATCTGCAAAAGTAGAAGTTCTTCAAAACTATAAGAAGTCTGCTTTAGATAAAAAAGAAACTAGATTAATGGAAAAGCTTATTTTTGGTGATTTACAATTATTACAATATGAATTAATTTAAGGAGATAAAAATGCAAACAGATGGCGGAAGAATAAACGAATTAATTGAGTTAACTTATAACGCACAAAAAGAAAGAGACAGACAAGAAGCAATAATGACAGAGGCTAAAGACAAAATTGCTTCATTGGATAATGATATTACTAATTATAAGAATGAGTTATTAGAATTACTTACTGATTATGATCCTTTCTATGGTGCTGATGATAATATGTTGGCAGTTAGAATGTGCAGAACAGCAACTGGTTATAAAGATGAAAAGGGTTTAATTAGTTTTCTAAGACAAAATTATAATGGTAAATTTATTAAGAGTAAAGTAACCGAGTCATTGGATAAGGTACCATTTAAGAAGGAATTAAAAACTAATGAAAAATTAGCCGAAGACGTTAAGCCATATATTGAAACATCAAGTGTACCATATATTGTTGTTACAGACCAAGAAAATTATAAGAAAATGCTTGAACATATTGAAAAAGGTGACTAACTATGAATGATAATGTTACGGAGTTAGAATTTAAAACAACAGAAAGTACTACTAGTAACATAACAGTTAATGGTGTTCCTGTTGAGCAAAAGGTTAAAATTACAGTTGCCTTATGTAAGAACTGTAATAATATTTTGGTTCAATTTGAACCTAATACATCAATAAAGGATAGAATAGAATATATTCAACAAAGTTTAAAAGGTAATTTAAATTATTGTCCTACTTGTGGATATAAAATTAATTATACTCCTTGTGAAATTATAAATGCAGAAGCCAAGTTAATTAGAGAAGAGTAAGTATATTTAATATTACATATTAAACCTTATGTTAATAACTGAAACATAAGGTTTTTTAATTACTAAATTAAATATATGAAGGTAAAGTTATGCCTATATCTTACCTAATTAAAAATACACAAAGGCATAAAAGGAGATTAAAAATTATGAGTGGAAAAGATTATGGAATTGAATCTATGGCTGATGCTTTTTTAGCATTAAAGGATATGGATGAAGATATTAAAATTCCAAATAATGCAAAAAGAAAAGGATTAAAAGAGGCTGCATCCGTAGATGTAAGAAATCCTGATGATGTTGAATTAGCTCAAAACTTTAGAAAGACTGATAAGAAGGAAGAAGACTCAGAATTAGAAGTTATAGATGTTGATGCTGATTCAGTTGAAAATTTACAAGATGGTAAATCTTATATTGGTAAAATGTTATTACAATGTAATTCTTGTAAAGCAACTAGATTTATTGATGTAGATAAATTAGTAGCTGATGAAAATGATAAAGAGTTATATAATGTTGAAGATGAATGTCCTCATTGTCATAACAAAGGAACAGGTTACGCTTTAATTGGTCAAGTTGGTAAAGCTGATGAAGAAAATCCTGAGGATGAGGCTTCATTAGATAATGATACTAAATCAGATGAGGAAGCAATGTTTGATAATACTGATGAAGTTGAACCTGAGTCGGAGGAAACACCAACTGAGGAAAATACTGAATCTAATGAAGAGTCAGCTAGTGATGAAGAAACATCTTACGATGATACTAATGCTGAAGATGATACTAATGATATGGAATTACCTGAATTAGGTGATGAATTTGATGTTGATGATGTATTAGAAGATGATACAGAAGAAGAATCAGATGACGAAGATAAAAAGAAAGTTAAGAAAGAATCGTTAACTGAGGATGCAGATG